>PVMS01044168.1_pt1 | contig 12298 bp, 12 predicted proteins | sample 1853461 | NCBI WGS metagenome assembly PVMS01 (sample SAMN08582032, study PRJNA380276) | Marine sediment metagenome, whole genome shotgun sequencing project. | isolation source: ocean sediment barecode stripped | collected 2017
ACGCTCCTGGTTGATCTTTGCCTCAGAATTTACCGCGTCGCGAACGATGCGCGCCAGTTCATCCAGGGTCTGTGCGCCTGCGCTCGAACACATCACGCCGCTGCGCGAGATCGGATAGGAACTGTGTCCTGCCGGGCATTTGCGCGGACACCATCGAATCATCCAGCGCCGCCTGGATGTCACCCGAAGACTGACGGACCACGCCAAAAAGCTCACCGAGATTGCCCATGCGTTCGGCCAGGGTCGTTTCAAGCTCAGCCAGAGCTCTTTCATTCTGATCGTACTCTTCGCGCAGTCGATCGCTCCGGTTATTTTCATCAGCCAGTTCCCGCCGGGCCTCAGCCAGCAAATTGCTCTGGTTGTTGCGTTCCCGCACAAACTGCGCCTCACGCTCCTGGTTGATCTTTGCCTCAGAATTTACCGCGTCGCGAACGATGCGCGCCAGTTCATCCAGGGTCTGTGCGCCTGCGCTCGAACACATCACGCAAAAAGACATGACAAACAGGATACCCAGCCGCTTCATTGCGCCACCTCCGGCAAAGGTACGGGCAAGGTAACCAGGTTAGGGGCTTTCTCGTTTTTGGCAATCGCCAGGCCTTCTTTCACCTCCAGGCGATATCGATCCGGTAATTGCTCGAACTGGCGGCTTCCCGGGCTCGGATTGAACCATCCGGTCTCGGAATTATCACTGGTCTGGTACACCAGCAGCGTTCGTCCTACCCGCAGAAAGTCAACCGTTTGCCCGGTGGTGGGCAAGGTGTCCGAATAGGCCTCGGTGGTGCGACCGAATTCAAGTTCACTCTGGTAGGCTTCCATCACGCGCCGGTATTTCTCGGACGCGGTCACTTCGGCCTGGTCCATCATGTCACGCAGACGTTGAACACGCATGCGCCGCTCTTCTATTCGAAACGGGATGTCCGCTTCCACAATCTGATCCAGTGTATCGATCATTTCCAGCATCAGGGGAACCACTCCGCGGTTGGTTTCCTCCAGGCCTGCCAATTGCCTGTTGATGGACTGAACTTCGTTGCGCTGATCCGTGACCACCCGCTGTAGATTATCGTTGTAAATTTTCAGGCTCTCAGTTTCCCGCACCACTGAACGATACTCGGCCAACAGGTCCTGGGTTTGCCTGGCAATGTTGGTCACTCTGTTTTGTGAAGTTGCCGAATCCGCATTGATCGTAGATTCCACCTGCACGGTCGAATTCAGGCTCTGTGCCTGAATATCGCCTGCCATCACGGCGGTGACGCAGCTAGCGATCACAACCGCCGGGAATCGATTTTTTAATAGTTTTGGCATGGCCCGTTTCCAATTGGTTCTGACAATTAAATTCGAATTCAGGAAATGAAACCGGCACACACCGATTTTCCCGACTTTCGGGTCGCTCAGGATAACCGAAGCGGATGCGCCAATGCCAATTTCGAAGCAAAGTTAAGGCCTTCTGCAGGTGAATCAGAGATAATGATTTTCCGTCACAGGTGGGGAAATGCCTCGCACAGGACAAAATGAAGAACGTTCCAAAAAGAGCCGTTGCGGCCGGAAGTCCCTGCGGCCTTTTTCGCCATGTCATGATCATGATTTACGACGCTGTGGTGGTCATCGCACTACTGATGCTGGCGACAGCCTTGGCCATGCTTTTCGGTATGGATAATTACACGGCTTCTGAAGACCTCGTTTACACCACCTTCCTCGTTGCCGTCTGGTTTGCCTACCTGGCCTGGTGTTGGAACAAGGGAGGCATGACCCTGGGGATGAGGGCCTGGCATGTCCGTATTGAGAGTGAATCCGGAAATCACCCTGGATGGGGCCAGTGCCTGCTCCGTTTCCTGGCTTCGTTCGTCTCGGCGTCCTGTGCCGGTCTGGGCTTCGTCTGGTCTCTGTTCAATGGCACAGGAAAGACCTGGCATGACCTGGCCAGTCGAACGCGCCTGGTACGTCACTAGTGTAGTGTATTTACACGGAACGTCGCAGTATCAGGATTGCAACGATGGCCAGCAGAAGGGGCGGCAGCACAGTGGTGAGCACTGGCGGCAGATCATAAACGCTGCCGAACTTCTGCACGGCGCGGTTGACTATCATGAACAATCCACCCAGCGCCATGCCAAAAAACAGGCGCACGCCCATGTTATGGGACCTGGCCGGGCCGAACACGAACGGCATGCCGGCCAGGATCAGGGCGATGACGGTAAAAGGAAACAAAGTCTTTTCCCAGAAGGCTGCCTGATACACATGATCGTCAAGTCCGTTTTCTCCAAGGTAGCTGAGATATCCCCACAGGGATCGCAAGGAAAGGAGTTTGGGTCGTGTCACAGCGGAATCCAGCAACTCCGGCTTCACCTCGGTAGGCCAATGCTGCTGATCTACACGCTTGAGCTGAGCTCCCGACTCATTGAAATTCACCGTAGATACGTTTTCCAGAGTCCAGCTTTCTCCATTATGCGTTGCATTCTCCGCCCGGGTGATGGCCTGCAGATCTATATCCTGGGAAAAGTTGTAGATGACGATATTCTTGAATTCAACGGATTGCTCTCCCCGGTTGGCGGAGAGCAAAGGAAGCTGGATATTGACGATGTCCTGGCCATCACGCATCCACATGCCCCTGGGCCCGCCGATAATGGCCTGCCCAACCATTTCGCTCAGCCGGAAAGCGCGTGCCTGTTGCTCCGCTGCTGGTGCCAGCCACTCCCCCATGATCATGACCGGAATCGTGATCATGGTCGCTCCTGCCAGTGCTGCCAACGCCAACCTGAGCCGCGACACTCCCGAGGTCCTGAATGCGACCAGTTCATTGGCGGCCGCCAGGCCGCCCACGCCCACCAGCGCTCCAAGCAGCGCAGAAACCGGAAAAATCTGGTAGGCCATGCGTGGTGTGGTCAGGGCAATGAACCAGAAGACATCATTGGTGCCGTAATCACTCTGCGTCGAACGTAGCTCATCGAGCAAATTGAACATCACGAACAGCAGGGTCATGGCCAGCCAGACTGCCAGCAATCCCAAAAGAGCCGCGCGGCCCACGTATCGATCAACCAGTTTAACCACGTCTCAGCCTTTTCCCACGACGCGACCCTGTCGCCGCAACCAGGCCAGGGCAACCACCAGCGCCAACAAGTGCACCCACCACATGCCCAGCCAGGGAGACAGGTCACCTTTTGCGATCCAGGACCGGCACATATACAGAACATTGGCGTAAATCGTATAGGTCAGGATGCCAAGCAGGACACGGCCACCCCGCCCTTCCCTGGGTGCGGAATGGGCAAGGGGAATCGCCAGCATACCGAGAACCAGGATTGCTATCGCTGGCGACAGGCGCCATTGCAGTTCCGCATTTTCCTCCGTGTCCGAGGAGAAAATGATTTCGTGACTGGCTCGAGCCTCGAGGCTGGCGGACTTGATCCGTCGTTCCGGTTCAGGCAGCCGCAGATCATTGCGGGAGAAGTTCAGAACCCCGAAGTCCAGTGTCGCTGCTCCACCCTCGGTAATCTGCCCATTCTCCAGAGTCAGATACCGTTCGCCTGTTTCCTCATCGAGCCAGTAATATCCCTGTTCCGAGATCCATACCTGCTCGCGGTCTCCCTGCCTTTGCTGAATGAAGATATTTCTCAGCGTACGCCCATCCTTGTCTACGGAGCCGACATATAACACAAGGTCACCCCCCCTCAACACGTGGAACTGTCCGGTTTGCAGACCCCACTCCTGGGCTGTCCTGAAAGCTTCTTCCAGTCGCTGTTGCACTGCATCGACGGCTTTTGGAGCCAGGAACAGATCCATCGCCAGCAGCAAGGCCGCCACCGGTAACATCAGGTTGAAAAGAGGACGCAGCAACATCTGCCAGTCGAATCCACTGGCTCTCATGACCGCCATTTCCTGGTCGCGATACATCCTGCCCAGGCCCCAGATGACTGCTATAAATATTCCGAGAGGGATGATGGTGCTCAGCGCATGGGGTAACTTCAATACAAGAAGAATGCCCATCAGCCCGGATGGCATTCGACCACCTGCAACGTCATTGAGCAATTCACCCAGCGATACACCAATCATCACGATGAGCAACACGACAGTTACCGCAAGAAATGTCCAGAACCATTCGCGCAGGATATATTTTTGCAGGATAGTCAGGCTTGCCTCCCGGTCTGCAGTATCTGGCCGGCGGCCCTGACCACCCGCGGTGAGAGGCCAGTGGTCTTCATGCGCAAAGTTTATCAGTAAAACGATGATCTGCGCTTTACATTTGCGGTACCTTGCATCGCTCGATCAACCGGGAGTGGGAATACAGGCGAAATCGACTCCGATGCTGAAATGCAGTGCCTGCACCTGACTGTTTTTTAGTAGAATGACCCGTTTGTTCATTTCAGAGTGGAAAAGCGGCCAAAATCCTAGGGCCTGTTAACACTTGCCAGATCACTGCGACGGGAACCCATTTTGTTCAATGCAAGGAACGACGAGCGTAATGTATTCTATATACTTTAGTGAGGAGAGACGCCGCAGTGGGCAAAATGGGACCCGTCCCTTCGGGTTGCTGTCCCAAATGGCCCCATGCTGCGTTGCTCGTCACTCATTTGGAGTAACCAAACGACACTCCTCGCGCCTTGCCTGGAACCATTTGGGCCTGCAACGCAGTGACCTGGCAAGTGTTAACAGGCCCTAGCAGGCTGTGCGCGATGATTTCAAAATCTATAATAACCGGGGACCTGTCATATGAAACTTAGCCTGTTCAACGAACCGCCACTGCAGATTGAAAGCGAGTGTCTTGTCATCGCGATCAGCGACGGAGGCCGCCTGTGCCCGACGGCGCAAGGACTTGATGAAGCAAGCGGTGGCGAACTCAGCAGATTACTGGAAACCAGGGATATCGAAACGGGCCTGGGTAAGACGACTTTGCTGCATGGACTCAAGGGAGCGTCCGCCGGCCGTGTGCTGATAGCCGGCCTCGGCAAGCAGGAAAAACTTGACCGGCCCCGTTACGACCGGGCTTGCCTGGCTGCGGGCAGGCATCTGCGTGATCATGCGCTGAGAAGCTGTCACATCTGTCTGCATGAAGTCGAATTTGGGGATACGACGCCGCAGTGGCGCCTGAGGCAGGCCGCTTTGGCTGTTCACCGAGCCAATTACCTTTACACGGTAACCAAACCCTTGAAAGACGATTCACCCGCCCCGCTGAAGTCTGCATTTTTCGCGGCAGATGAGTCCTTTCGGTCAGCTCTCGAGCAGGCCGAGGCGCTGGCACTTGGCTTCGAAAAGGCACGGCAGCTGGGAGATCTGCCACCGAATATCTGTACTCCTGCCTATCTGGCTCAGGCGGCTGCGTCGATTGCCGGCCTCTATCCAAACGTCACGCTCGAGGTTCTGGAAGAAGAGGAGATGGCCCAACTCGGCATGGATGCACTGCTGGCCGTATCCCGCGGCAGCACCAACCCATCCAAGCTCATCATTCTTAACTACGGCGGTGCGGCAGCGGATGAGCGGCCCACCGTGCTGGTCGGTAAGGGCATCACTTTTGATTCCGGTGGTCTGTCGCTGAAATCCGGTCAGAACATGATGCAGATGAAGTACGACATGGGTGGCGCAGCAGGTGTAATGGGTGCATTTGTATCCTGTGCGAAGCTGCAATTGCCGATCAATGTCGTTTGTGTCGTCGCAGCGGCCGAGAACATGCCGGATGGGGATGCCTGCAGACCCGGCGATGTCCTGACCAGCATGTCCGGAAAGACCATTGAAGTGCTGAACACGGATGCCGAAGGGCGCTTGATCCTGTGCGATGCACTCACCTACAGCGAAAAATTCAATCCACGGGTCATCATCGATGTGGCCACACTGACGGGCGCCTGTGTCGTGGCCCTGGGGCACCATGCAACCGGCCTGATGAGTAACGACGACCAACTCGCCGGACACTTGCTGGCAGCCGGCGATACCATTGTGGATCGCGCCTGGCGTCTGCCCCTGTGGGAAGACTACCGGTCTCAGCTGGATTCGCCATTCGCGGATATGAAGAACGTCGGTGGTATGCCGGGCGGCGCCTTGACGGCCGCCTGCTTCCTGTCCCGATTTGTGGAAGAGCAAAAATGGGCACACCTGGACAACGCGGGCTCGTCCTGGAAATGGGGCGCCGATGATGGCGCGACCGGTCGCCCGGCCGGCCTGTTGACACAATATCTGCTCGATCAGGCAGGAATCAGGGCCATTTAATCATGTCCGCTGACTGCCAGGTTGATTTTTACGTATTGGGCAATGAGCAGAGCGCCGAGCGCTTCGCCTGCCGCCTGGCAATGATGGCCTGGGAGCATGGCCACCGGATAGCCGTACTCACTGAGAGCGCCGAGGAAGTACGCCGGCTGGATGAACTCATGTGGCAACACCCGGCCGACCGTTTTCTTCCGCATTGTGCAGATTTTTTAAATGAAACTGCGCCGGTCAGAATCGGCGCAGTGGATGCCGAAATTCCCGCAGACTGTGAAGCCCTTATCAACCTGAGCAGCAAAGCGATTCTCCAGCCGGATCGGTTCAAACGCCTGTTGGAAATTGTTCCAGCCAGTGATTCGGAGCGCACGGCTTCGCGGCAAAAATTCCGCAATTACCGCGAGCAGGGGCTGCGCCCGGCCAGCCATACGATAATAGAGACCCATGGATAAGAGTTACAAGCCGGCTGATATCGAGCAACGATGGTACCGTTTCTGGGAAGACCAGTCCTATTTCGAACCCGCAGGTGGCGATGAGAGCTACTGCATCATGCTGCCGCCTCCCAATGTCACGGGCAGCTTGCATATGGGACATGCTTTTCAGGACACCATCATGGACACGCTAACGCGATGGCAGCGAATGAAGGGTGCGGATACGCTTTGGCAGCCTGGTACGGATCACGCCGGAATCGCCACGCAGATGGTCGTGGAACGACAGCTGTTGGCTGAAGGCAAATCACGCCATGACCTGGGACGGGATCAATTCGTTGATGCCGTTTGGGAATGGAAAGAGCATTCCGGTGACACCATCAGCGAACAGATGCGCCGTTTGGGTACTTCAGTGGACTGGTCCCGGCACCGCTTCACCATGGACGAAGATCTTTCACAAGCGGTTAAGCAGGTGTTTGTGCAATTGTACGAAGAAGGCCTGATCTACCGTGGCAAGCGGCTGGTCAACTGGGACCCGGTGCTGCACACAGCCCTGTCGGACCTGGAAGTCATCTCGCAAGAGGAAAAAGGCAAGCTATGGCACATCCGGTATCCGCGCAAGGACGGGCGGGGGCACCTGGTTGTGGCCACAACCAGGCCCGAAACCCTGTTGGGTGACACGGCCGTTGCCGTCAATCCGGATGACGAGCGATATCTGGATCTGGTCGGTAAGGAACTGGAACTGCCGCTGACAGGACGCAGCATTCCCATCATTGCCGATGAATACGTGGATGTGGAATTCGGTTCAGGTTGTGTCAAGATCACGCCGGCTCATGATTTTAACGATTATGAAATCGGCAAGCGCCATCAACTGCCGATTATCAACGTGTTGGACCCCGACGCCAGCCTCAATGAGAACGCCCCTGAGGCCTATCGCGGCCTGGACCGATTCGAGGCCCGCAAAAAAATAGTCGAAGACCTGGAATCCCGGGGCCTGCTGGATAAGACGGAAGATCACAAACTGATGATTCCTCGCGGTGACCGATCCCATGCGGTTGTCGAGCCCTACCTGACTGACCAGTGGTACGTAAGGATCGAGCCGCTCGCACGACCGGCAATCGAAGCTGCGGAAGACGGCCGGCTTTCATTCGTGCCTGCCAACTGGAGCAAGACCTATTTCGACTGGATGCATCGAATTGAAGACTGGTGTATCAGCCGTCAATTGTGGTGGGGACACCGGATCCCGGCCTGGTACGATCACCAAGGAAACATTCATGTCGGCATGAGCGAGGAAGATGCGCGACTCAAGGCCGGCCTGCCGGACGACGTCGAACTGCGCCAGGACGAGGATGTGCTGGATACCTGGTTTTCTTCCGCCCTTTGGCCTTTTTCAACGCTGGGCTGGCCGCAGAAAACGGATGCGCTGAAACGCTTTTATCCCACCAGCGTCCTGGTGACCGGATTTGACATCATATTTTTCTGGGTGGCGCGGATGATCATGATGGGCATGAAATTCATGGATGACGTGCCATTCAAAACGGTTTACATCCACGGTTTGATCCGCGACAGTCATGGACAGAAGATGTCAAAATCCAAAGGCAACGTGCTTGACCCGATCGATCTGATTGAAGGCATTGAGCTGGAGCCGCTGGTGAAAAAACGCACGAGCGGCCTGATGCAGCCGCAGATGGCGCCAGCCATAGAAAAGGCCACCCGGCAGGAATTCCCCAATGGTATTCCGGCTTTCGGCACCGACGCACTGAGATTCACCTTTGCCGCCCTGGCAACCACCGGCCGGGACATTCGATTTGACCTGGGCCGGATCGAAGGCAATCGCAATTTTTGCAACAAATTGTGGAATGCGGCCCGCTTTGTTCTCATGCAAACAGAAGGCAAAGCCGTCAGCCCGTCTTCCAGCCCCGATATCATTGACCAGTGGATTCTTTCCCGCATGAATCGGGTGCTCACGGAGGTGGAGGAGCAACTGAGTGGCTACCGTCTGGATCTGGCCGCACAGGCTCTGTACGAATTTATCTGGAATGAATACTGTGACTGGTACCTGGAATTTTCCAAATCAACACTGTCCACCGGAAGCCCGCAGCAGCAGGCAGCCACGCGGTATACGCTGCTCAGCGTACTTGAAACCAGTTTGCGCGCGCTGCACCCGATGATGCCTTTCATCACTGAAGAAATCTGGCAAAAAGTCCGCACGCCCCTGGGCCTCGCCGGAGACAGCATCATGGTGCAGCCATTCCCGCAGGCCGGCGGCACTGATCGCGAGGCCGAAAGCAATGTTGAGTGGCTCAAGGAAATCGTCCAGGGCGTGCGGCGAGTCCGATCTGAATTGAATCTGCCGCCCGGAAAGCAGCTCGATATCTGGCTTCAATCCGCTAACGAAGACGATCATTCCCGGCATCGGAGATTCGGGCAGGTTCTGCAGCAGCTGGGTCGTATCCAGTCTTTTCAGTGGGTGGATGAAGACGCCGACACCTCACAATGCGCGGTGGCCCTGGCGGGAGACCTGAAGCTCCTGATCCCACTCAAGGGGCTGGTTGATGTGGAGGAGGAACTCACCCGCCTGAACAAGCAGCTGGCGCGTGAAGAAACGGACCTCAGAAAATCCGGGGCCAAACTGGCCAATAGTCGATTTGTCGATAATGCACCCACTGCAGTCGTGGAGCAGGAGCGAGAACGGCTGGTCGCGCATCAGGCCAATGTGGAAAACCTTCAGCAGCAGATTCAGCGGCTGAAGTCCATGCAATCCTGAGTCCCGGCCTTGTTTGAAAGCGCCAGTGGTGCAGTCTTTTCCCGGGACGAACGCTATCGCTACGGCCTGTGGAGAAACTGGAACCCGAGCCTGGGTAAAGTCCTCTTCATCGGACTCAACCCGTCCACAGCGGATCAGCAACAGAATGATCCCACCATCCGGCGCTGCATCGCCTTTGCGCAACACTGGGATTGCGGCGGCATGCTGGTCGGAAACCTGTTCGCCTTCCGCGCCACGCGTCCGCCGGATCTGCGCAAGGCCAGTCAGCCAGTCGGGCCGGATAACGAGAAATGGCTACTGAAAATGGCGTCCGCGGCCGACCTGGTCATCGCTTGCTGGGGTAACGTTGGCAGCTACCTGAGCCAGGACCAGTCAATACAAGAACTGTTTCCCAAACTTCATTGCCTCAAGCTCAACGCCACAGGCACCCCGGCTCATCCCCTCTACCTCCAAAAGTCACTTAGGCCCAGCCCCTTTTATCCCAAACCGCACAACGGGTCACACCCTGCCTGATTGTTTGGGAACAGTTCCCAAATTACCCCGGGTTCGCGGAATCTGGCGCAGGGCAGATTTGTCTGGACGCCGGGCTGGACTGAAATCCATAGCCAACGCTATGGGTTGAAGGAAGCCCAAGTCCAGGCGGATCTGAACAAGCCAGAGCCGTGGAATCGGGGTAATTTGGGAACTATAAATCCAGGCGCATCACTATGGCGTCTTCCCGGCCAGCATCGGAGCGATAATAATCGGGCCGCTGACCGACCACCGCGAAACCTTTGCGCTCATACAACTTCAGTCCGGCCGGATTGCTGGGCCTGACTTCCAGAAACATGCAGATGCACGCCTGGTTTCGGGCCTGGCGGATGGCGTGATCGAGCATCATACTCCCGTAACCATGCCCCTGCCAATCCGGTGCGATGCAAAGATTAAGCAAGTGATTCTCTCCGGCCGCCTGTGATTGAATGGTATAGCCAATCAAGGCAGAACCCACCTGCAAACCGGAGCAGTCATAGCCAACCCGGATGCAATCGGCAAAAATTCCACGTGTCCAGGGAAATGGATAGGCGGCGTGTTCAATTTCGATAATCCGTTCGAGATCGGCTTCGTTCAGGCTACGGATCAGCGTGTGCAGGGTTTTGGGGTCAGCAATCATGTTGAAGGAGTACTAGCACAGCTTTCTCCATAACTCACGCCTGGCGTTCGCACTGCCCTGGAGAACACTCAGGCCGCTGGCCACAACGATACTTGCTGAACCCAGGGTGACAGGCGCCTTGCTGCTGAACAACTGCTCTGCCAGAGTCTGGCCAAACACCACCACCCTGGTAAACAGGAAGTTGTCGATGGCCTGTTCCAGTGTTGGATATTGCTGGCTTCCTTCCGGGTCGGGCCAGGCCCAGACCGGGCCATCAGCCAAAAAGCGGCTGATATCTGCCGCCAGCCGAGTGGCGCTTTCATCTGCCGCATGACACAGCAACAGAGTGCTGCCAGAACCCGGCCCGATCACGAGCCGATCCTGAGCAGCTGGCGCCGGTTTTCCCAGCCACACATTGATATCCATGGCTTCCAGGTAGGCCCGGCGCTGGGATTCAATCATTCTTCCCTGCCTTGATCTTCGCCAACGGAACTCTGTTTTTTCAATTTCCTTCGGTTGCGCCGGCTTTTCCACTTTTGCCTTCCCAACAGGGTCATGACCAGCCCGGAACCGACATAGACCACACCGATCACCATTAAAATGGCGGGCGGGTCTATCGCGAGCAAGACAAAAAACAGCACGACCAGAAACAGGAATCTGATCGGAATCCGGTCACCGGAAGGCCAACCCTTGCCACTGAAATAGCGCACGCGCGAAAACATCAGCAAACCCAGGGCAACCGTTTCCAACCACAATAGCCATCGGACGGATTCACCACTGATACCCTGGTCTGCGAAAAACCAGATCGTCGCCACCAGGGTTCCGGCGGCGGCCGGGGATGCCAGACCCTGGAAATAACTCTTGTCCTGGGACGCAGCCTGCGTATTGAATCGCGCCAACCTCAATGCCGCACAGGCAACGAACAGAAAGGCCGCCAGCCAGCCCAGTTTGCCGGCCATGGGGGAAACATCCCGCAGGCTGGACAAAGACCAGTTGAAAGCCAGCAGGGCTGGCGCCAGACCGAAAGAAATCAGGTCTGACAGGCTGTCATACTGGACTCCGAAATCGCTTTGGGTATTGGTCAGGCGAGCGACCCGGCCGTCCAGTCCGTCGAGCAGGCCGGCAACAACCACTGCTATGGCTGCCGCAATATAGTGACCGTTAATGCCGGAAATGATCGAATAGAAACCGGCAAACAGCGCACCCGTAGTCAATGCATTGGGTAAAAGGAACACTCCCCGGTGGATCTTTTTCTTGCCTGGCTCCATTTCAAATCCATCTCGCGCTTCAGCCTTGAATCATACCATCGGGGAAAGGGGGCGGCAGGGCCATTTCACACAGAAAACGGCTCCCCCCTCCTGTTTCGGGGCGGCTTTATTTATGCCGCTTTACGGATTTGTGCTATAAAAGGCATAAGTTCATGGCAGGGAACGCATCATGAAACAGCTTAAACGGAATAACAACGCCCATCTTCTGACAGCAGTTCTGGTCCTGGCAGCCGGTATGGCCAGCGTGAGTGTACTGGCAAACGAAATATACAGATGGACGGATGAAAATGGCGTAGTGCACTTCGGCGACAGGCCACCCGAAGGACTGCAGGCCCGGGCCATCCATGTACCTGAATCCCAGCCGCCCGATACAAGCGGCAGCGGCTCTGCCGCTGATGAGCAGGATTCTTCGCTTTCCGCCGAAACGGATAGCACCAGTGCCGCAGAAGAGGAGGATGTTCCATTGACAGCTGCGCAGGCTCGGCGGGGAAAAAATGGTAAAAGACCGCGAAGAACGCCGGGAAGCCCG
>PVMS01155385.1_pt1 | contig 12293 bp, 9 predicted proteins | sample 1853461 | NCBI WGS metagenome assembly PVMS01 (sample SAMN08582032, study PRJNA380276) | Marine sediment metagenome, whole genome shotgun sequencing project. | isolation source: ocean sediment barecode stripped | collected 2017
ATTCAGTTTAAAACGTCTCTCTTATTGGAAGAAACGAAAAATGATCAAATAAAAAAGGCAGAGTTGATCAGAAATATAGTTTTTAGTATATCTAAGATTCCGAATAATATTCAAAGGGAAATATACATTCAAGAATGTGCCATGCTGATGGGTATTTCTGAGGAAGTATTGTTTAATGAACTCTCTCAAAATAGGAAAAGAGAACAACGGGATTCTGTTAGAAATCAAAGGACAAGAAGTTCTTTTACGGGGGTTAAAAAGGAAACGAAAGCAGTTGAATCTGTAGACCAATTGTTTACAATTGAAAAAAAATTAATTGAAATTTTATTGTTATATGGAAACATGGAAGTAGATTTTGAGGATTATACCAGTGTTGTAGATGAGGAGGGTAAGAAAACAATGCAGAAAGACAATTATACCAGTTTGATCTCCAACGAGATCTATGTTCATTTGCAAGATGATGAAATAGAATTTACCAATCCTGTTTTCTTGAAAATTTATAATGAAATAATACATTATTTAAATCAAGATCAAAGTATAAATATTGAATCTTTCACAAACCATCAAAACATTGAAATCGCTAATGCTGTTACAAATATTTTAATGGATGAGGACAAGCATACCTTGAGTAATTGGGAACGAAAGAATATAATAGTAAGGGCCAAGGATAAACATTTGTCAAAACTCGTTATGGATGTAATATACAATTTAAGAAGATATTTAATTGAGCAGAAAATTGCTTCTTTATTAAAAGAATTAAATCCATCAGACTCAAATATTGAATTTACCGAGGAGACACGTCAGTCTAATTTGGAAATGGTTGTGAATTATACTGCATTGAAAAAACTATTGTTTGAAAAATTAAATAGAGTTTTGTAAGGGTTCTCTTTTATTTTAGAAATCAACCAAATGCAGTTTATTGTTTTTAAAATGAAACACAATACCAAAAAGTGATATAGATGCTGTAATAATGGAGAACATCAAACCTATAGTTACAACAATAGAACTGTCAATTTCTATAAGTAGAGAAGCTTCATAAAATATATGTTCTCTTACACCATTTCCCTTCTTCTAACAGATCTAACATCATAGGAATATCAGTTGGATTAATTTGCATATCTACATCCAAAGTTGTTTACATTATACATTTGATATTATGAAATGAACATGTATATTTACTTTATTAACTGGATTGCTAAATATTTAAACTTTTCTATGGAATTATTTTTATCAAAAAGAAATCTAATTTTATTGTATGCACTTCTTGCATTAGTATATATCTCAGGTATGTTTATTCCTCTAATGGAGTATGATTCTGCCTCACATGCCGTAATAGCGACGAGAATGTATTTGGAGAATGATTTTATTAACCTGTATATGGGTGTTGACGAATATTTAGATAAGCCACATATGCATTTTTGGCTCTCTGCCTTATCTTTTAAAATATTTGGATTGAACCATTGGGCTTATCGGATTCCGGCTATTATCTTTACTTTAATAGGTGCCTATTCTTGTTATAATTTGGCTAAGGATTTTTATGGATCAAAAGCAGGGCATATTTCTTCATTGATTTTTCTTTCTGCACAGGCTATTATTTTGGCAAATCATGATGTTCGAATGGATGCAATTTTGACCGGAGCAAGTATTTACGCAATTTGGCAATTGGTAAAATTTATAGATAAAGAAGAATTATTGAACGCTGTTCTCGGATCTATCGGATTAGGGATTGCTTTTAGTACTAAAGGACAACTGGCAGTTCTGATGATAGGAGGTCCGCTTTTTTGTTATATTCTATACAATAGAAAATGGAAGGTTTTATGGAATTGGAAAGTTCTGGTTGGGATAATGACTTTTTTATTGGCCTCGACACCTATGCTTATAGCATATTATATTCAATTTGATATCCATCCGGATAAGTTGGTAAATGGACAAAAAAATGTTTCGGGGATTAAATTTATCTTTTGGGATCAGAGCTTTAATAGATTTACTGGTGAAGGCTTTAATAGTAATAATACCGATTATTTTTTCTTTTTTCACACTTTGCTATGGGCCTTTTTACCTTGGGCACTAATAACCTATATTGCCATTTTTGATAGATCAAGAGAAATGATTAAAAATAGATTTAGGTATAAAAAAGGGATGGAATTTTTAACGGTTGGAGGATTTTGGATGGTCATGATAATAATTAATTTGTCAAAATCAAAATTGCCCCATTATATGAATAGTGTACTTCCGATATTGTCTGTTCTATTGTCGGGTTATCTCGTTTATTTATTTGAAAGTTCAAAATTTAAAAAACTTAGAATTTTATTATATATACAATATTTTGTGGTAGTTGTTGGTAGTATTTTGGTTATCGTAATCGTGACCTATGTATTTCCGGCGTCCTATTTTAAGTTATTAATTTATGCAATTTTATTGTTAATCTTGCTATATTATTTATTCAGAAAAATAGAAGATATACCAAAAATAATAATGATATCGGTACTATTTTCAGTATTTGTAAATTTTAGTTTAAACACCCAGTTTTACCCTAGTTTGTTGAGATATCAAGCTGGTCTTAACATGATCGATATTATTGATAAGGAAAAAATTGATATCAATGATATTTATACATTTGGAAAGCGAAATAGCTGGTCTTTGGATTTTTATACCAAGAGAATTACGCCTGCTTTAGATATTTTTGATCTGAATGAAAATAAAGGAAAATGGCTTTTTGTTTATGATAAGGATATGGATAAATTAAAATCTAAAAATATAACCTGGGATAGTAGTTATGTGGTACCTCACTATAGAATTTCCATGTTAAAATTACCTTTTTTAATTCCTGAAACCAGAAATAACGAATTGAGCAAGGCCTATTTGTTACACTTGAATTAATATTAAAAAATGTGGTATTGAGTGAATGTTTTATTAAAGGTTGCCTAAAGTAAAAAAGCTCTTTTTGCTGGATCACATCAATTTTAGCACTTTTAGTTTAACTTTATTGGCCTAAAAATCACCTTATAATCTATTTCTAGTTTTTCCAGAAATATTAAGAATCCATAGGAATTAATTTGCTCTGCCGAAAAATCAGCAGAAATTACTGTGTTCTTTCTGTAAATTAAAGTATTTTTATTGCTCATTCTTGGGAGTAATTATTTGCTATATTTTTGTTAATCGATTTAAATATAACGCTTTACATCTTTTTTACCTAATCACGCTGTGAATTTTCCGATTAAGGTACCTGAATCTAAAGGGATTAAGATCTCGTTTGAGGACTGGAAGAAATTAGAGAAGAGAAATAGAGTTATTGCAAATAAGAAAAATGTAGAAATTATATTGAAAAAGAATTAATTTATCAGTTTACAAAAGAAATGTGAAATATTGAAAAAACGAGGTACATGGAAGGAAATAAGTTTAACGGGATTGATATTTCTGTAATTATACCAATTCACAACGAAGAGAAAAATATAAGTGAGTTATACAATAGATTGACTGATTCAGTATCGAAAATAACGCAAAACTATGAACTTGTGTTTATAAACGATGGGAGCAAGGATAATTCTTTGATGGGATTAATTAGTTTATCAAAAAAAAATAACCGGGTATTTTATATAAACCTTAGTAGAAATTTTGGACACCAAATAGCTGTTACTGCCGGGCTTGATCTGTGTAGAGGTCAAACAATTGTCGTAATAGATGGAGATCTTCAGGACCCTCCTGAGTTAATTCCTGATCTTTATTCCAAACTGAAAGAAGGATATGAGGTCGTCTACGCCCGAAGGTCCGGACGAGAAGGAGAAAGTATATTCAAAAAAGTTACAGCAAAGGTTTTTTACCGAACACTTAATAAATTGACCTCTATTGATATTCCTGTAGATACAGGTGATTATAGAATTATGGATAGGAAAATTGTTGATCACCTTAAACAAATGCCGGAACAAAATAAGTTTTTAAGGGGTCAGATAGCCTGGTTGGGATTTAAGCAAACACAATTATTATTTAGTAGAGATAAAAGAAAATATGGAAAGACAAGCTATTCAATTAGCAAAATGTTTCATTTTGCCATAGATGGTATTACGAGTTTCTCGGATAAACCACTAATAATGGTGAGTAAACTTGGGTTTTTTATATCCTTTATTTCCGTAATTATTATATTATATGCAATATTTTCTCATTTTGTTTTGAACAGAACAATTGATGGTTGGACATCACTAATTATTAGTTCCATGTTTATTGGAGGAGTTCAACTAATATCAATAGGGATCATCGGTGAATATATCAGAAGAATTAATAAAAATGTACAAAAAAGGCCTCTATATATTATTGAGGACACGAATTTTAATAATAAAATAATAGAAAGTTGAAGTCTAACTTCAGGTTTGTTAATTGCTTTCTACGATTATTATTTGGACGAATTAATACTTTTTTATTATAATTTTTATAAACCAAAATGGTTCTCTAGAATAGATATTTATGATTAAATAAAAATGCCAAATTAAACATAACATCTTACACTCTTATTACCTGATCTCACAATGAATTTTGGGTTAATTAAAAACAACAAATAAGGCCCGAATTGGAATAACCTGATCAAAGCAAAAAGAGTAAAAGTCAGAGAAAGGATTAAAAAATATGATACTATCCCGTAAAGTGTGTAAATATTTCTTGGACTTAAACATCCCTGATTAGTGTTGACCGGATTTTATTAATTTTCTCATAACCACAAAGGAACGCAAAGAAGGCACAAAGTACACGGTGAACTCAGTGAACTCTGTGGTTAAAAAAGAAAATCACAAAGGTTCACAGAGTCTGATGTCAAGGGCACAATGTTTCTACAAGAAGATCTTATTTTTTATTATCTCGTCATCTCTCCATCTCTTAGTCCCTCAACGCATTAACACATTAAACCATTCTATCATTAACTTTCACTTAACCAAAAACGTGAACATCCTTAATTAGTATTGACCGGTTTTCTCTTTTTCTCGCTGACGTGTCTGCCTTAGGCATGGTCTCGCAGATTTATTTATATCACAGACACTAGACTACTTACTTCTGTCTCCGTCACTTACAACAAGATTTTCATTTAAACATAAAAACCTTAAATTTTAATGCTTGCCGAAACTTCACAAAGAGGAATTGGAATCATTTTGTGTTTATTTGCAAGATGTAACTTGTTGTATATGTTAAGAACTTCTTTTTCACGACCGGTGAAATCATTCGATGATTTGCCCTCTTCATTTTGTTGCATGGCCCATTCCAGTTCCGGATAGGAGGCGCCAATTTGATCTTCATCTGTTCTGTCATCCCCCCAGAGACCGTCTGTAGGAGGAGCTATTAGAATTTCATTATTTATTTTTAAATATGCGGCAAGTTCGTAAACCTCAGATTTTAACAGATCAGCAATTGGGCTGATATCCACACCACCATCTCCATATTTTGTGTAAAACCCAACACCAAAATCTTCAACTTTATTACCGGTACCTACCACCAAATATCTATTCAATGCAGCAAAATAATACAAAGAAGTCATTCGCAGTCTTGCTCTGGTATTGGCCAGGGACATAAATATTTCTTCTTCGTTTTCAACCTTTGGAAATGTAGCAACCAAGCTATCGAACACAGGAGTTAAATTGACCTTTGACTTAGATACTTTGGAATAGGATTGCTTTAACCATGCTACATGGCTTAATGCTCTGCTCACCTGACTATCTGCTTGGTGTATTGGCATTTCTAAACAGAGAGTGGGTAGACCCGTTCTTGCGCATAAAGTGGAGGCAAGCGCAGAATCTATTCCGCCGGAAACCCCAATTACAAATCCTTTTATATTAGCCTTTAAAGCGTAATTTTTTAACCATTGTACGATGTGATTTGTTACCTTTTCTGCATTCATATTGAAAGTATTTATTTAAATTTGCCTGCTGCAAAAATATTAAAATTAAAACAAAAAAATTGTTTAACACAACTTTGTAATTGTACAACTAATGAAATTTAACCTTCTTACACTTATATTGATAAGTTTATTATATGGTTGTTCTAAAGAAGAAAAGCCATTCGTTGATGTTAGTAATATAAAGGTGGAGACCATTGTAGAACGCTTTGATCAAAAATTTTATACAACTCTTCCAGAAAATTTAAACGACTTAAAGGCTGAATATCCATATCTATTTCCAGAACCCAATCCAGATAGTGTTTGGGTAAACAAAATGCAAAATAAAGATGAAATCGCCCTTTTTGAAGAATCTCAAAAATTATATTCTGATTTTTCAATGGAAAAGGAGCAGTTGAACAGCTTATTCGAGCATATAAAGTATTATTATTCTCAATTTGATGAACCTAAAACAATTACAATTCTTACAAATGTAGATTATGAGAATAATGTGGTATTGGCAGACAGTTTATTATTTATTTCATTAGATATATTTTTGGGAAAGGACAATGAAATATATGTTGATTTCCCTAATTATGTAAAACAAAATTACACCAAGGAACATCTTATTGTGGCTGTAGCTGAAAAATTTGTTGAACGATTTATTCCCCCTTCGGCAAATAAAACTTTGATCTCGAGAATGGTTCAAGAAGGAAAAACATTAGCATTGACACAGGCTTTTCTTCCGAATACTGAAGAATATGAAATAATTGGATATACCGAAGATCAATTATATTGGGCAGAGTTGAGTGAAACCGAAATATGGAAATATTTTATACAAAACAAAATGCTTTATGATTCGGATACACAATTGGCAGAACGTTTTATAGATGACGCTCCCTTTTCTAAGTTTTTTTTAGAAATCGATCAGGAATCACCCGGTAGAATAGGAGCTTGGTTTGGTTGGCAAATCGTTCAAGCCTATCTTAAGAATAATAAAGTTCCATTACAAAAAGTGATGCTTCTGGACAACGAAGAGATCTTTAACAGATCTAAATATAAACCAAAAAAGTAATGGATGCGTCATTAATAACATCCTTAATGGGGGTATAAAAATACCAAAACATTTCATTTTAAATAAGTTACGATAACCTTCCTGCTTAACCGAATCCTAATCAGTACAAGAGCAGTAATAACAAAAACAAAAGGCCATGGCTATTAAACACAATTCCGAAATAAATATAAAAGTTGGTTTAGACGAAAATAGAATTCCTGAAAAATTAATTTGGTCTGCAGATGATGGAGGAATTACTAATAAGGAATCAAAAGCACTATTGCTTTCGGTTTGGGACAGTAAAGAAAAAGAAACCTACAAGATTAATTTATGGACAAAAGACATGCCGGTAGATGAGATGAAACAATTTTTTCATCAAACTCTGGTTTCTATGGCAGATTCTTTTCAGCTGGCAACAAATGACGAGAAAATGAGTGCTACCATGCGCGATTTTTGTGATTATTTTGCCGAAAAATTAGAGTTGAAGAAAGAATAAAATTAGCATAATTTATTTGTGATTGTTACAATATTGAATTTTGAGTGTTAAGTGATTGGTGGAAATAAATTCTTTGCGCTAATCTCTGTGATAATCTTTGCGGACTTTGCGTGAAAAAGAAGAAAAAATAGCCATTAGTTTATAGTCGTTGGTTGTTGGTGTCTCGTGGTTCTGAGACAATAATAAAACTTGTCTCGCTAAGGGTCTGCGAAACCATGCCTAAGGCAGACACGTCAGCGAGAAAAGAAACAGAAAGAATGGGTAAAAACCGGTCAACACTAATCAGGGACATTCAGTTCCAAACTTGGCTATCTGGTTGATAATAAATTGATAATCTTCTTTATTATTAACGAAATCTAATTCAGATACATCTATAATTAAAGTATTTAAATGTTCTCTGGTTTTTATAAAATTGAGATATCCCCGGTGAATGCTATCTAAATAATCAGGCTCGATATTTTGTTCATATTCTCGACCACGTTTTTTGATATTATCTAGTAATCTTTGCGTTTTTTGATAGAGATAAACATAAATATCGGGTTTTGAGATCTCTTTGTATAAAATATCAAACATTTTACGATATAAATTATATTCTTCCTTAGGTAAAGTTACCTGTGCAAAAATGAGCGATTTAAATATAAAATAATCAGATACTATAAAGTTCTTGAATAGATCAAACTGGGCAATTCCATCTGAAAGCTGATGGTATCGATCTGCTAAAAAACTCATTTCCAAAGTGAATGCATAACGTTCCTTGTCTTCATAAAACTTCGGTAAGAAAGCATTATCCGCAAAACGCTCTAAAACTAATTTCGCATTATAGTCATCACTAATTTTTTTGGCTAGTGAAGTTTTACCGGAACCAATATTACCTTCTATAGCGATATAGTTAAACTTTTCAACTATTGAAATGGGTCTGTTTATTTTCAGGTCCGTCCGTTCTATAGCGCTAGAATCATCACAACTCTGTAAGCAGGAACTTATGCTTTTCTTAGCAATGGGATGAATAAGAGAATCGGCAATTTCGGCAAGAGGTACCAAAACAAATTTTCTCTCCAGCATTTTTGGATGAGGAACCTTAAGGTCGTTATAAAAAATTATTTCATTATCAAATAATAAGATGTCAATATCAATTATTCGGTCTTCATAATCGTCAGAAATATTTCTTTGTCTGCCTAATTGTTTCTCAATGTCCAGTACTTTTTTTAATAATATTTCAGGAATTGCATTTGTGGTCAGTTCAATACAAATATTCAAAAAATCATCACTTTCAAAACCCCAGGATTTGGTTTTATAAACTGAAGAAATAGATTTTATATGACCTATCTTTTCTCCAATCAAATCCACCGCTTTTTGCATGTTAAGCAGCTTTTTACCAGCATTGGTACCAAGAGATAAATATGTCGTTCTAACTATTCTCATCAATAGATACAAAGAAAATAAAACTAAAGGATAAAAGTTTATATTTATTGCCCTAATTTTATATATTGTAACAATTAAATTATTTATACGTCAAATTAGCAAATTTATTTATATGACATTTTTAAGGGAATTATTAGCAGTTATTTTGGGTGTTTTTATCTCATTTTTTATCATGTTTATGGTCATGATAGCTATAGGAACTGCAATAGGGTCTTCATTTGGTGATGATGATATAATAAAAGTAAAGCAGAATACAATTATCACCTTAAATTTAGGGGAAATAATAAAGGATTATGCTCCTAAAAGTAAAGATCCGTTTGAGGAAATTTTGGGAATAGGAGATAAAAAAATGGGATTGAATAGTATCATAAATGCGATTGAAAATGCAAAATATGACGATAATATTATTGGGATCAGTATTGAAGTAACGCAATTAAATTCTGGCATAGCACAAACTCAATCCATAAGGGATAAATTGTATGAGTTTAAAGAATCGGGTAAATTCATTACGGCGTATGCTGATGTTTTTGATCAAAAAAATTATTATTTAAGTTCTGTTGCTGATTCTATATATGTGAACCCGGTGGGCGGAATAGACCTGAGAGGTTTAAGAGCCGAAATGTTATATTTTAAGGATTTTCAGGATAAGTATGGGGTGAAAATGGAAGTTATTCGTCATGGAAAATATAAGAGTGCGGTCGAACCATTTTTAAGTAATAAAATGAGTGAGGCAAATAGAGAACAAACAGAAGGATTTTTAAACTCTATTTGGGGTGAACTCGTTGATGATATCGCGGAGAGTAGAAATAAGACAAAACTAGAAATTAATGCTATTGCGGATGATCTGTTGGCTAGAAATCCTGATCTGGCGCTGGAAAGTCAAATGATAACGAATAAGTTATTCAGAGATGAATACAATAAAGTTCTCAAGGATCTGTCAGGGATCTACAATGATGGCAAACTAAATAAGATAAAATTAAAAGATTATATAAGTTCCGGAAAGGGTAGAATTCGTTCCACCTCGAAAAATAGAATCGCCGTAATCTATGCACAAGGGGATATTAGATATGGTAAAGGAGATGAAGATTATATCGGACAAGAACTAATTATAAAAGCACTGAGAAAAGCAAGAAGCTCCAGCAATGTAAAAGCTATAGTTTTTAGGGTTAACTCACCCGGGGGAAGCGCGTTGGCATCCGATTTAATTTGGCGGGAAGTAGAATTGACAAAAGAAGAAAAACCTGTTGTTGTATCAATGGGAGATATGGCTGCGTCAGGTGGATATTATATTTCCTGTGGTGCGGATAAAATTATTGCAGAACCAACAACTATAACAGGTAGTATTGGCGTATTTGGGTTGTTGTTGAATTTTAGCGATTTCTCAAATAGGATTGGGATCAATTCAGAACAAATAGGTACCAATAAACAATCGATAGGATATACCCCATTTGAGCCCATAACCGATGAATTTTATACAGTAACCAAGGAAGGAGTGGAAACAGTTTATACTACTTTTGTAAATAGGGTTGCCAAAGGAAGAGATATGACCTTTGAAGAGGTCGACGGTATCGCTCAAGGCAGAGTTTGGACTGGAAAAGAGGCACTGGAGAACGGATTGATAGACGAACTTGGTAATTTGGAGGATGCAATTAGATTGGCAGCAGAAATGGCCAATGTTGAAAATTACAGAGTGAGAAACTATCCTGAGTATGAGAAGGATTTTGCCGACATGTTCAAATCCTCTTCTTTTATCCATGCAAAAAAAGAAAGCTTGTTGAAGGAAGAACTGGGGGTAACCAACTATAATATTTATTCCAGTTTAAAAGAGTTATATCAATTTAAAGGTATTCAGGCCAGATTGCCATATCAGATTGAGATAAAATAAAATACCTTATTAAAAATTGAAATGTTTTTGAACTGCTATAGCTTTTCATTTCCCCTTTAAAATGAACTACTTTGTTGGTGGTTGTGTTCTTATGGCTATACTTCGATGTCTATATAATTAAAGACAAACTGCCTGTTGACTTTAGGCAGGGATTAAAGAATTATGATTTCTGATGTAAAATGAACTTCCCTGATTAGAGTTGACCGGTTTTTATTAAATCTTCCTATTTATTTTTCGCGCGGATATCGCTGATTTCAGTAATAGTAAATCTTGATACTTGCTATTATACCTACTGCATGACTGGTCTGCGAAATTTCATTACCTTGATTCCGCAGATTTTTCTTATGTTGCAAAGAATCTGCGCAATCTGCGAGAGCTTAAACACACTGATACTACGTACTTGAACTTAGAAAATCGAAAATCGTTGATCAATGTTGGATATTCAAAAAAATGCATATTAATGACCCTTATAGGGGCTAGCCAAAGCCACGTTCTAGAAAGGTGTGATTTTTACTTCAAAACATCATGGTTCTGAATTAGAAATAAGGAGGTTATTATTGTACGAGAAGCTGTTTAACTTCGTTTCGATATTTCAGAGGGCTTTTCCCGGTTAATTTTTTAAACAATTTGCTAAAATGTGAAAAGTTATTAAATCCACTCTCAAAACAAACATCTGCAATACTTCCATGGCTTTCAGATAAGAGCTTTGTAGAATGTACTATTCTGAACTCATTAACAAATTGTGTGAAGGTTTTTCCCGTAACTTTTTTGTAATACCTGCAAAATGCCGGTACGGTCATGCTAACCTTGTCAGCAACTTCTTCCAAAGGTATAGGCTGACCGAAATTTTCTCTCACAAGCCTAAAAATAATATCAATTCTTTCATTATCCTGTTGTTTAACTTCAAAAGAATAACCCTCAACATTTAATAAAGTGTAGTCTTGTGCAACTGATAATTCTTTTAGAATGTCAAGAAACCCGAGAATACGATTAATTCCTTCTAATTTAACAAGATCTTTAATTTTTGACCCCAATATTAGCTTGGTGTCTTTGCCAAATAAAATTCCCATTTTAGCTCTGGAAAATAAATTTTTTATAAGCAACATTTCGGGAATGTCAAAAAAATGTTCACCTAGAAAACCTTCTTTAAACTGAATAACTGTTTCTGTACCGTTTAAAGTAAATCTATCTGCAAAACCATTATGAGGTAAATTGGCGCCAATTAAAATAAGTTGGCTGTTGTTAAAATAGGAAAGGTGATTCCCGATATGTCTTTTCCCTTTTGCTTTATTCACATAAACCAATTCTATTTCCGGATGAAAGTGCCAGAAAGGAATTATTTCTTCGTCTTGGCTATCATTCTGAATTATAGATAATGAACTCCCAAATTTTGGTAGAATCTTTTCAAAGGTTGGTTTATTGCTATTCATTTTTAATTAAACAATATTTGTTTATAAAAATCAGCCGGAAACACAAAAATATATATTAAATTAACTAAATAATGGTATAACATATTAAATTATTGTTAATGTAACATATAAAAAATGATATGGATATTGTAATCCGCCCGCTTCATAAACCTTAG
>PVMS01181031.1_pt1 | contig 12290 bp, 14 predicted proteins | sample 1853461 | NCBI WGS metagenome assembly PVMS01 (sample SAMN08582032, study PRJNA380276) | Marine sediment metagenome, whole genome shotgun sequencing project. | isolation source: ocean sediment barecode stripped | collected 2017
CAATTTATGACACGGAGAAAACCGCTGCGTTGTTTTGCACCATTGTAAACCGCTGGAAAATCCTGACCGGATTCTGACCCTAAAGGATTCTGACCCTAAAAGATTCTGACCCTAAGCAGACCACTCAAGCCAAATACCCGGAAACCCAAAGAACCCATGAACGATCACTTGATGAACACCTATGCCCGTTTGCCCATCGCATTTGAGCGAGGGGAAGGCGCCTGGCTCTGGGACCAGGATGGCCGCCGCTATCTGGATGCGATCAGCGGTCTGGGTGTCACCGCACTGGGACATGCACACCCACAGATTGCTGATGTCATATCCAAACAAAGTCGTCTGTTAATGCATACGTCCAACCTTGTCCGTATTCCCTGGCAGGAAAAGCTGGGTGACAGGCTGGCCGAGATATCCGGTCTGGAACGGTCGTTTATAGCCAACTCAGGCACCGAAGCAATCGAATGTGCACTAAAAATTGCGCGTCTTGCGGGGCATGAGAAGGGATTTGAAAACCCGGGTGTCATAGTGATGGAGAACAGTTTTCACGGACGTAGCCTGGCCGCACTGTCAGCCACCGGTAGCAGAAAAGTTCAGGCGGGCTTCGAACCTCTGGTCGGTGGTTTCATACGTGTACCATTCAACGACCTAAGCGCCATTGAGACAAGCGCATCAAGCTCGAACCAGGTCACAGCCATCCTGGTAGAGCCCATACAGGGCGAAGCCGGGATCTGTGTGCCTGATGAAGGCTACCTCACTGCATTACGCCGTATCTGCGATGAACAGGGCTGGTTGCTGATTTTTGATGAGATTCAGAGCGGATTGTGCCGCAGCGGTCGTTGGTATGCCCACCAGTTCGAACCAATCCGGGCCGATGTTCTTACCACGGCCAAAGCACTGGCAAACGGTTTCCCAATCGGTGCCTGCACTGCCAGGGATAAAGCTGCAGAGTTAATGACTCCGGGCCGTCATGGATCTACATTTGGCGGAAATCCACTGGCATGCCGCACTGCATGTGCTGTTCTGGACATCATGAAAGACCAGGACCTGGCCTCTCGTTCAAATCGACTGGGACAGGAAATCCGGTCTGCACTGCGAGATCGCATCGGTGAGCATCCTGCTGTTGTGGACATACGTGGCAAAGGTCTGATGATGGGCATTGAACTCGATCGGGATGCAACACAATTGAGTGAACAGGCACTGAACAAGGGTTTATTGATCAACATCACCCATAATAAGGTCATCAGACTGCTGCCACCATTGATCATTGATCGGGAACAGGCTGAAGAAATAGCAGACACGGTGTCCGGCCTGGTGGAAAGCCTCTAGACCCCGTCGCGTTTCACCCAAGCAAAGTCAGCAAACCAGGCCATCCGGATTTCAGGTCATCTGCAATGACTGCACAACGTCGTACCAGTTCTTCGCGATTATCCGCAGTAACCGTACAATGCCCGAGCTTTCGCCCAGGCCTGGCGGATTTACCGTATTCATGCCAGCAAACACCCGGAACCGACATCAATTGTTGTTTGTCCGGCAAATTTCCGATCCAATTAAACATCAAAGACGGCTGAGTCATTGAGGTATCACCCAGCGGCATTCCGCAAATGGCACGCAGATGGTTCTCGAATTGAGAGGTCACTGCCGCATCAATGGTCCAGTGACCGGAATTGTGAACACGTGGCGCAATTTCGTTTACCTGCAGGCTGCTGTTTTTAACAAAAAACTCAACCGTCATCACTCCGACATAATTGAGAATTTCCAGCAACTTTGAAGTGATACTTTCAGCTTCATGCTGCAAACCGGCACTCATGACACCGGGCTGGCTTAGCATCAAGATACCGTTAGAGTGAACATTTCGTGTTAGTGGCCAGAATCTCGTTTCGCCATTCTTGCCCCGAACTGCTACAAGCGAACACTCGGCTTCAAATGGGATGAACTGCTCCAGGATGAGTTCGGAATCCCCCAGGCGCTGCCATGCCCGCTCCAGGTCTTCTGGCTGATGAAGAATTTCCTGGCCTTTACCGTCATAACCCAGGCGGCGGGTTTTCAGAACTGCGGGGTAACCCAGGGTATCCAGAGCAGCCAGCAGATCCGTCCGTGATGCAACGGCTTCAAATGCCGGTACCGGAATATCCAGTTGATTCATCAGGGACTTCTCTACCAGTCTGTCCTGACTGCTTTTCAGGGCATCTACACCGGGAAAGAACGGTCTCAAATCAGCCATGAGCTGAGCCGACTCAGCCGGGATGTTTTCAAAATCAATACTGGCTACATCAATGTGGCCAGCCATGACCCGGACTGCTTCCAGGTCAGAGTATTCTGCTTTGTGGAGCCTGCCAAGTTTTCCGGCACACGCGTCTTCCGAGGGATCAAGGAAATGGAAACTCAATCCCAGGGGAATACCGGCCAACGCCATCATCTGACCTAATTGGCCCCCACCGAGAATACCAATACGCCTATCACCATCCACAGTGTCAAATTGCATTTCTCTCAGCACCTAGACCCTGGATGGATCCGGATTCGCCATGACTGCATCACGCCGCTCCAGGCGATAGTGCTCTAATGCCTTGCGAATGTCTGGCTGGGTGTTTCCGATGATGGCGGCTGCCAGCAAAGCCGCATTTGAGGCACCCGCAGAACCAATTGCCAGGGTTCCCACCGGAATACCAGTTGGCATCTGGGCAATGGACAACAAAGAGTCCATGCCGCTCAAAGCCCTGGACTGTATCGGGACACCAAGAACCGGCACAACGGTTTTGGCTGCAACCATGCCTGGAAGATGCGCAGCCCCACCAGCACCGGCGATCATAACCTGCAATCCACGCGCAGCCGCTGTTTCTGCATATTCAAACATCAGATCCGGCGTACGATGGGCTGAAACCACCCGAGTCTCGTGCGCCACCCCCAATTGTTCCAAAATCGTAGCCGCTTCTTTCATTGTTTCCCAATCCGATTGGGAACCCATGATGATGCCGACTTGTACGCTGTTATTCACGTGCCAGATCCTCGGCCATTCGGCCACTTGTCATGAAGCCGCGTATTGTAGCAGCCCGGAACCTGTGAGAAAGCACTAACGAACAAAGAACAAGGGACGCAATATCCACCTTTGGTTACAATAGGATGATCCCGGAACTGAATGGACGGAATTATGGCTGTAGATGGAAAACTGCTGGAGATACTTTGTTGCCCGGTAAGCAAGGTTCCACTGAATCGTCTGGAACGTTCAAGACTGGTAAAACTGAACCAGGCCATATCTGCAGGAGGTGTGGAATCTGTACGTGGTAAAAAAATACAGTCTGAATTGTCAGAAGCACTGATAACGGATGATGGAAAGGTGATTTACCCGGTACAGGATGATATACCCCTGCTTTTGGAAGAAAAAGGCATTGGAACAACTCAACTGCAGGATTTCTGAACCTTGTCCTGGCATACCTCTAAAGCAGTTTTCCCGGATTCATGATTCCAGCCGGATCAAAAATATCTTTTATACCACGCATGAATTCTATTTCAGCCGGTGACCTGACCTTGTCCAACCAGGGCTGCTTGAGCAAGCCGATGCCATGTTCTGCCGAAATGCTGCCACCCAGAGACTGGGTAAGTGCGTAGGTTTGCCCACTGATTTCGTGTGACCGTTTCTCAAACTCCTCTGCATTGAGTTCCGGAGGGCCGATGATGTTCATATGCAAATTTCCGTCACCAATATGCCCATACCAGAGCACATCAAAATCCGGGCAAAGCTGTTTCAGTAATTGATCCATTTGTCGCAGGAATTCAGGAACAACGGAAATTCTGACCGAAAGATCATTCTTATAAGGCCGTAGATGTGTAATGGCCTCTGATATTCCTTCCCGGTAGCGCCATAAATCCCGGTTCTGCTGTTCACTCTGGCTGATGACACCGTCCAGCACCCAATTGTTTTCCAGACAGATACCAAAACACTCCATGGCCCGATCTTCCTCAGCCTCACCCGGACAATCAAACTCTGCAACCACGAAAATCGGGCACTCCGTATCCAGTGGCGGATTCAATTCTTGACCTTTACACACGTAATGCAATGACAGGTCAGTAAGAAACTCGAATGCAGATAAATCCAACCGGGTACGCAGAACCTCAAAGACATTCATCAGCGCGTCCAGGTTTGCTACGCCCAATAACAACACTTTTCCAGGTAAGGGTGGATCCGTGAATTGGAGAGTTGCCTCCACGACCATTCCCAGCGTGCCTTCACTGCCAATAAAAAGATGCCGGAAATCAAACCCGCTGGCATTCTTGATTAATCCCCGATTACAATCCAGTAACTCACCACTTCCGGTTACCACTTTGAGGCCACAAACCCAGTCTCGTGTAAGCCCATACCTCAAAACACGAATACCCCCCGCATTTGTCGCAATATTGCCACCCATTTGACTTGAGCCTTCTGAGGCAAATGAAACCGGGTAAAAGAGATTCTTCTCTTCGGCAAAAGACTGGACCGTGGCGGTTACGACACCCGGTTCCACCCTTACGGCGCGGTCAACCGAATTGAATTCAAGTATTTTTCGCATACGATCAAAAGAAACAACCAACTCACCCGAGGCAGCCACTGCCCCACCACTCAAACCCGTTCGGCCACCAGAGGGAACAAGCGCTAGACGATTCTCAGACGCATAGACAGCCAGTTTCTGAACCTGCTCCGAATCACGGGGGAAAGCCACAGCCAGGGCATCCGGCTTTCGAAAACGTGTCCAGTCCTGCCCGTGAGATTCTAATATTTCTGGCTGCTCACTGATTTCAAGCCCGGGTATGAAACCCCGCAGGTTGTGCAATTGTGTGGAATTTGTCTTCAAAGTCTGCCTTTTTTGTTGCGTGCCGTTAAGTGATTCCGGACAATGCAAACAGGTTCACGATCAAAATGTTATCAACGAGGAATAAGCCCGCGAAAAACTATAGCCTTCAAAAAGAGAAAATCAAGTTCCTGTTGCTGGAAGGAGTTCATCCCGCAGCCGGAGAAATTATATCCGGACACGGATACGGACAAGTTGAAATTGTACAGCATGCTCTGACCGGGGAAGACCTCAGACAGGCACTGCAAGGGGTTCATTTCGTCGGTGTCCGTTCCCGAACCCAGGTTAACGAACAGGCCCTGCTGGCAGCAGATCGTCTTGCAGCAGTGGGTTGTTTTTGTATTGGCACCAACCAGGTAGATCTTGCTGTCGCACAAAGACGCGGTATACCGGTATTCAATGCCCCCTTTTCAAACACACGCAGCGTGGCGGAACTGGCGCTCGCCGAGATCATCATGCTGATGCGGGGATTCCCCACCGCAGTGCCGCTGCTCATCGTGGCGAATGGCTGAAGTCGGCCACACATTCACATGAAATCCGGGGAAAAACACTCGGCATTATCGGTTACGGTCACATCGGTACACAGCTTGGCATCCTCGCAGAAAGCCTGGGTATGCGCGTGGTTTACCATGACATCGAGAATAAATTACCACTTGGCAACGCGACTAACCGACAGCAATTATGGGACTTGTTGAGAGAATCACAGGTTGTCAGCCTGCATGTACCCGAGACGGAACAAACCACCGGCATGGTCGATGCTGAATTTCTCCGGACCATGCAAAAGGGGGCCTTCCTGATCAATGCAAGTCGCGGAAAAGTGGTTGATATCCAGGCACTCGCCGAGGCGCTTGAATCCGATCACATTGCGGGCGCTGCGATCGATGTTTTCCCACTGGAGCCAGGTGTAAATTCCGAAACTTTTGAATCCCCGCTGCGTGGTAAAGACAACGTCATTCTGACACCCCATATAGGCGGAAGTACAAAGGAAGCACAGGAGAACATTGCAATTGAGGTAGCGGGCAAGCTGGTCAAGTACAGTGACAACGGATCAACATTATCAGCTGTCAATTTCCCCCAGGTCACGCTTCCAGAGCATGGTAATTCAAGTCGCATTTTGCATATCCATCATAACGAACCGGGAGTTTTGCAAAAAATCAACGGAGTGTTTTCTGAAAATAAGGTAAATATTGCCTCGCAATATCTTGAAACACATGGTGAAATTGGTTATGTGGTGATGGACCTGGAAACCAGCAACCCGGTTGAACTGTTAAAGCAGTTGCGCGAAGTTCCCGGCACAATCCGGGCAAGAATACTGCATTGAGTTCCCTTCCGGGCTGAATTTTGCGGATAATCTATAATGGAACAAACATGAGGAGCATTTCCATGGTCTTAAATTCTGAATCAAAGGAATTCGCTGGTCTTCGAAGACTCTATGGCTTAATTTTTGCCATCACTGCGGTGAGTTGGGCTTTTTCAGCCCAGGCTCAGGAAGCCGCTACCGAATCAAATGAACCGAAACCGGATAAGCTTTTCTCCTCAAGAGAAACCCTTGAGGTAACACTCCACGCGCCATGGCGTGACATCCTCAGAAATGAGGAAGTACAAACCCCTTATCCAGCCACGATAGAATTCACCGACAGCATGGGCCGGACTCAGTCAATTGAATTGAGTGTTGAGCGCCGTGGATTGACAAGGCAAAGAGTTTGCAAATTCCCTCCCATCAAGTTGCGGTTTGACAAGGAAAAGGTCAAGGGAACCCTGTTTCGCGGAGAAAAGTCCATCAAGATGGTTACTCACTGTGATAAGGGTGATCGGTGGGAGCAGTATTACATAAAAGAATTGCTGGCCTATTACATGTATAACCTGTTCACCGAAAGAAGTTTTAAAGCGCGACCGCTGTTGATCACTTATGTAGACAGTGTGAAAGGCAAAAAACAAGACCCTCGTTTTGCATTCCTGATCGAAGATGACAGTGATGTGGCCAAGCGCAATGAGTTGGAAAAGCTGGACATTCTGGAAATCGACCCTGATCAACTGGAACCTGTGGAAGCCAGCCGATTCGCCCTATTTCAGTATATGATCGCCAACGTCGACTGGTCATCACTGAGTGGGCCCGATCCCAAGAAATGTTGTCACAATGCCAAGCTGATTGGGCTTGATCCCAATGAGAATGTCTACGCTGTCCCTTATGACTTCGATTCGTCCGGCCTGGTTGATGCGCATTATGCTGCACCCAATGAAGTTCTACCCATCAACTCGGTTACACAACGACTGTATCGTGGGTTTTGTGAACACAATTCCACGCTGGAAGGTGCAAAGCAGGAATTTCTCGATAATGAACAGGCCATTTATGACCTGGTGAGTTCCGAAAGCCGTCTCAGTACACGAAGCCTGAAAAATGTAAATAAATTTCTGGCGAAATTTTTCGGTGTATTGAGGGATCAGAAAAAATGGAACAAACTCATCATTGGGAAATGCCGCAAATAGGAATTATCGGTAGTTCCGGTTCTTCACTTTCTGGAACACCACCGTCAGCCGTAGCCGTTGATGTTTCATCGGACTGGACTTCGGGTTCGGGTTCGGGTTCGGGTTCGACCACGGGGGGCGGAGCGGTCAGCTCCGTCAATCGCTGTTGCAGGTATTTATTGCCAGAATCCATTGCAATAACCTGCTCCAGGTAAGCAACCTGGTCACCATCACCCGAAGGCAGGCTAATTTTCCCACCAGGATAACCGGCAAACATCCCTTCCGAGGAAATTTCCAGGTAGGCCACGAAGCCACCATAAGCAGCTGAAATACCGGTATCAATCTGTATTATCCGGCCGTCATAACTGGGCCAGATCACACCACTGGTTGGTGTATGACCCACAACGATATGCTTGGCTTTGTTGTGATCCAGGATGGCCTGAACGGTCTCTGGGGCTGCTGCTATGCCTTCTCCTGACAAACCGCGGTACCACAGCGGGCCGTAATCATCCTCCAGGATTCCTGGGTTTTTCGGGTCATAGGCCTTCAATTTACTGACCACCTTATCGGTCATGGACTGCAAGGAATTCTGGCAATAAAAGCCACTGATCCCACCATGCAGGAAAATGAGATCATTAACCTGGATCACCACCTGGCGCTGCATGACCCAGTTGGCCAATTCTCCATCCGGGTTCCACGCCGGATCCCAGGACTGTCTATGCTCTATCCAGCCTGGCGGGTGAGTCTCGTCCCATTCTTCACGGTAATTCTCAGGCAATGAGGCGTATGCATCCGGATCCCTGCTGAGCAAATCCTGCATGACCAGGTCGTAATAACGGTTGACCAGGCCCTTAGACCCGCGGGTTTCAAAAGCCTTGAATTCACCGGCAGAAACGTAACGCAAATCGCCGGTAACATTCATTGCTTCGTGATTACCAATCAGGCTGTGCACTCTTCCACCCTTTTTCTTTGCTTCCTTGGCAAGTTTTTGAATGTGCTTGATAATCTTGCGCGTATCCGGGCCCCGGTCCGGGATATCACCCGTCTGAACCAGGTGGGCTTGTCCTCCTATCCATTTCCCACGGGAGTTAACCAGCTGAGCGGCTTGCAGGGTTTCCATGTAATTATCATAGTCGCCGTGGATGTCACCGATGGCAATAATACGATCAACATTGTCCCAGTGGTGACTGTCGATTTCACGCGGCGCAGCACAGGCCAACTGACCTATAAATAACAGGGAAAGTAAAAGATACTTCATTTGCCGCTCCTTCCAGATAAATGCCAATCGTTTCTTTGTGTTCCGCATTGGGTTGAATTTTTCCCGTCATTGCATGCCTTGGACTAGATATAACGCTTACAATTCAATTTTGACGGTGCTATTACTGTATGAAAGCATTCGCCCGTATTTGCTGTCAATTACCTTGAACCAAACTCGAACAAAATACGGTAGAATTCGTAACCTCAACATACGGAGAACAACTAACATGCACGCCAAATTATTGACCAAACTGTTTCTGAGTCTGGCTGTGCTCAGCCTGTCAACTGCCGCTTTTGCCAAGAAAGAGGATTTACCCGAGATTACCCAAGATGGCCTGCATCGAGTACACGATGCGAAAATGGCCATTGTGTATGCAGAACCAGGCGCCGATCTGTCAGCTTACGACAAGGTGTTAATACTGGATCCATACGTGGCATTCAAGAAAAACTGGGAACGGAATCAGCGAACAAAATCTGCCGGTTCCTTAAGGGTAACGTCAAAAGATGTTGAGAACATCAAGAACAGTCTTGCCGAGGAATTCCGCAAAGTTTTTCAGACGGAGCTTGAGAGTGGTGGTTATCCCGTCGTGGACCAGGCAGCTGAGGATGTACTGTTGGTCAGACCGGCAATCATCAATCTTGATGTCAACGCACCAGACACGCCACGGGCAGGAATGAGTCGGACCTACGTTGCCTCTGCTGGTGAGATGACGCTGTATATAGAAATTTACGACTCTGTCACCGGCGACCTGATTGCCAAAGCTCTTGACCGCAGAGCTGACAATCGGCACTCAGGATTTTACACCTGGTCCAATTCTGTAACCAACCGGATGGCTGCAGAGCGAATCCTGAAAGGCTGGGCCACCATTTTGGTAAGTGCACTGAATGAAGCGAAAACGCAGCCATCTCAAGAAGGCAGCAGCGAATAAAACAAATGACAGCGAGAATTGAACTTTTCGCTGGTTAGCGTTTCTATCGATTGCAGGTAAACTATTCAGGGTGCTTTAATGGCGCCCTGTTTGCATATTTTCCTAATGGAGAAGAAATGAGCAAGTTGACTCGATTTTTATTACCCCTGGCCCTGATAGTATCAGCCACCACACTTCAGGCCGCTGACCCAGAGAAAGCCGTGGTTATAACATCCGAGCACCTGGCTCAAAGATGCATACTATCTGTCATCGTGACTGCTGTTGACGAGGTACCGGTCAAGGACACAGATGAAAGTGGCCGTTATGAATTTGAACCGGGTGAGCACAGCATTACAGGCTATGGCGGTGACGACCCCAGTTTGTGTTCAACCCTGGCGGGTGAAGGGGCTGTAGAAGTTGCCGAAGGGGACCGTATCGGTGACAGCACACTCAAATTTGATGTAGTTGCAGGCAAAACCTATTGGCTGGGTATTGATGTTCGAAGAAAAGACAAAAGTACCTGGAGAGTGGTCAACTGGAAAATCCATCACTAGTAGCCCGGAATTACTACTGAACGCAGCCGCATTAGTATGAACGGTCGGATTCAACTGACAAACGGTATACACGGGTCCATATCAGGACCCGGACAAATGGTTATAATCTAGGGGTCTGTCATTCACTGGAGTGTTTCGACACAACACAGCGTACTTCAGACAAATGGACTAAGGGGGTTAGCTGGTTTCAGGATTGCTTGTCAATCCAATTTCAGTTGACTACAAATGGATGTGTAATCTTAAAATCGGGTAGGCAACAGGTTTCAGACTGTTTCAAGCTTTACACCCGGTTCTTCAATCCCCCGCAAAGGAATGCCTGTCTTGAAGACAGTCGTATGCTTATTCGGCGATCTTTGTGTTTATGCATTAGCAGGGGGAACAATGATTCAATCTAACAGGAAGCGCTCGTACGGCATTAGCGTCGTGGAAATATTGATCGGCCTGGGTTTGCTGGTGGTTGTACTTTCGTTCGCTACACCAACACTCAGTAACGTAACAGCCAAGGCCGAATTAGTGGCTGCAGTGGAAAACATGGAATTTTCCATCCGTATTGCACGCAACACGGCACGTCGTCTTGAATCTGATGTCATCATGCATATCCAGAATGACCGTCGACTGGAAAAGCACTCCATCACATTTTCAGTACCCGGAAACAAGTCAACGACAAGTCCTGCTGACATGCTGCAAACCTTTGAATTTCCTGAAAGAATTCGCGTAGTAACAGAGTCACAAAGTATTCAGTTCAACCACCAGGGGCTGGTTCGACCCGCAGTCTCCCTGATGCTCGTATCCAGCCACCATGATGAGATCAATCATCGTTTCCTGATTGATTAACAAGGAAACTCGCCTGCTGGCGAGACATCATTTCACTTAACGGCTTCTGGCTTTAGTTCACGAAGCTTCTGTTCGAGGAAATCCAGCAACATCTGTTTGTTATCGGATCTGGCGTGGGTAAAGTAATTGATCGCCATACCTTCCATCAGTTGCTGGGTCAGGTTTAAAGCCAGGTCAAACGCTTCCGGATCTGTTTGCCATTCAGGAAATAAATCACAAGCCGTCGAGTACCACTCCTGATCAAACGCAAGTTGGGCTGGACGTAGCATGTCCTTCAATGCCGGATCAGTTCGGGCGGCAACGGACAATTCAAAAAATGCCACGTATATCGGGTGGTTTACGTGAGCCCAGTATGACTCCACTGCCAGATGTACCATATCGGCATCCGCTGGTACTTCTTTGATGGATCGTCGAAAGGCCTGCAATCGTTTCTCATGAAGATAGTCAACCGCTGCACGAATGATGTCCATCTTTGATGGAAAATGATGCAGGGTAGCACCACGTGACAGCCCGGCTTTCTCAGCAATCTTCATTGTCGTGGTTTTCGAGTAACCGGATTCGACGATACAACGGATAGCGGCGCTGATAATTTGTTCCCGGGTCGCCGCGCTTTTTCGTGCTTGCCAGCCGGTATCGCCCGGCCCAATGGGAAGTTTGCCGCTTAAGGTGGTTTGACTGTCTTGCTTCTTGTTTTTTAGTGTCTGGTCCACTTCTACAATTGAACCTGTTACTCCCTGAATCTGTCATTGTACCGCAAAATCTTAAGAAAAAGTCAGGACTGATTGTAACAATCACATGTGCTTGTTAGGATGTCGATCAACGTCAATTCAAACTGGAGTTTTATCATGGGGCGCGTGTCTGGAAAGGTTGCATTAATTACGGGAGCGGCATCTGGTCTGGGTAAAGCCGATGCCCGACGGTTGGCAGAAGAAGGTGCCACCGTAATTCTCACCGACATAAATGATGCCGGAAAAGAACTCGCCCGGGAAATTGCTGACAGCACCGGCCAGGCAGCACGCTTTTATCATCATGACGTAAGCGACCAGGGTAGATGGAAGGAAATCATGGCTGAAGTTGAAGCCGAATTCGGCGGGCTGGATGTACTGGTAAACAATGCTGGAATTGCCATTATTGCAACACCTGAAGACACCACACTGGAACAATTTCGTTTGGTAAATTCCATCATGAATGAAGGCGTATTCCTTGGTTGCCAGGCGGCTATTCCTGTTATGAAACGCAGCGGCGGTGGCTCCATAATAAACATGTCTTCAGTTGCATCACATCTTGGATACCCTGTGTATTTTGCTTATTCGGCGGCCAAGGGCGCGGTACGCAGCATGACCAAATCAATAGCCGTACACTGCCAGATGAACGGCTATCACATACGCTGCAACTCCATACACGCAGGAGCGATAGACACACCAATGGTAAGAAGTTCGTTTGCTGCCCTGGGA
>PVMS01158069.1_pt1 | contig 12288 bp, 12 predicted proteins | sample 1853461 | NCBI WGS metagenome assembly PVMS01 (sample SAMN08582032, study PRJNA380276) | Marine sediment metagenome, whole genome shotgun sequencing project. | isolation source: ocean sediment barecode stripped | collected 2017
TGAGGAACCGGTCCGCAGACCGAACCCGTATGGAGGCTGACCATTACGTGGTCGAGACCCTGACCAAGCTAGAAATGGTCAGCCTCCATACGAGATTGTTCGGCATCGGTGATGATGTCGGTTGCTTTCTGCTCAGCAAATGATTGGGCATTCTGGACGATTGAATCGCGTTCGATGAGCTGTTCGCCTTTCTCTCGAGCGAGCGCCAGGGTCCTGTTTGCTTCTTCCTGAGCCTGCGCAAGGATGCGATCCCGCTGCGTCAGTACCTGTTGAGCCTTCTTCATCTCTTCAGGGATTGCCACACGCATCTGGTCGATTAGATCGAGCATCTTTTCTTCGTCGACAACGACATTATGGGTAAATGGAATAGCACGGCTTTCGTTGAATAATTCTTCCAAACGATCAATCAAGTGTAGAATGTCCATTAGGTTCCTCCGCGAACAGCGACTCACATCTAAGAAGTCTAGCTGGTTTAAGATTACACATAAAATTCAGAATCGTCAACGTCGATTTTAGTGTGATGTGCTCTCCAGGTTGTTGAAATGATAGAGATGAAATTCTGTCCAAATTCCATATAGCTGATGATAATTAATCACGCATAGATGTTGCGGGTACGATCTGCTGACCATCACCCAATTCACTGAAACGGTCCTTTAATGCAGTCTTGACATGATCGGGTACCATACTGGTCACGTCGCCACCTAATGAAGCGATTTCGCGCACCGTAGAACTGGATAGGAACGTGTGCTCTTCGTTTGTGATCAAGGAGACAGTCTCGATCTCTGGTGCCAGGCGGTGGTTTGCGAGACCCATGCGGAATTCATATTCAAAGTCAGAGAAGACGCGCAAGCCTCGTACAATCACTTGGGCACCAATTCTCTGGCAAAATTCAACCGTCAGCCCACTGAAGCCTCTCACCGAAATCTGGGGATCCTTAATGAACGCCTGCTCCACGAGTTCAATCCTCATATCTGGCGGAAAGAGCAGCGATTTCAAAGGTCGATCGTACACTGCGATGACGATCTCATCAAAAAGATGAGTCGCGCGTTGGATGATATCGATGTGTCCATAATGAATTGGATCAAATGTTCCAGGTATTACAGCTCGAACCATATCACCTCTCTGAATACAGGTTGCAAATAATGGGCCATTTGTCGTTCAACTAATGTCTGCCTTGAGCCGATCTCGTTCTTGTCCCCAGAATTTTGAGTACGCCAAGGCGAGAGCTTGGTGCTCGGGTAAATGAAATTCCGGGTCTTGCCCAAACAATTTCTTTGCTGAACGTTGAGCTTTTTCGATTAATTGTACATCTGTTAATGATGCCATGCGCAATTGCTTCGTATAGCCAGATTGCCGGGTCCCAAGGAAATCGCCTGGACCGCGTTGATCAAGATCGATTTCAGCCAAGAGGAATCCGTCATTAGTGGTGACCATAGCGTCGAGGCGCTCATTCTCCGCTGCGTTTTCCGTTTCGGGTATTAACAAGCAATACGATTTCTCTTGTCCGCGACCAACACGACCGCGAAATTGATGCAACTGTGCCAACCCAAAACGGTTCGCGCCTTCGATCAGCATCAACGTAGCATTTGGAATATCTACACCGACTTCAACAACCGATGTAGATACTAAAATCTGGAGTTCACCATCCCTGAAACGTGCCATTACTTGTTCTTTTTCATCCTGTTTCAGCCGCCCATGCACTAATCCCAGTTGGAATTCTGGGAAAACATCACTTTGCAGGCGGCGGTGTTCATCAACTGCGGCTTTATACCCTGTTCCCTCACCCGGCTCAGATCCAGCTTCGTTTTCTTCGACCAACGGATAGATAATAAAGGCCTGATTGCCTTGAGAAACCTGTTTGCGGACCATTGTGTAGGCGCGTTCCCGTTCGCGAGGCAGCAGGATATGAGTTTCGATGACCTGCCGACCTGGAGGTAATTCATCCATGACCAATAGGTCTAAATCGCCATAAACCGTTAGAGCAAGTGAACGGGGGATGGGCGTTGCCGTCATCACCATCAGGTGAGGATTGTTTCCTTTAGCCCGTAAAGCAGCGCGTTGATCTACTCCGAAACGGTGCTGTTCATCAATGATAGTCAATTGCAGATCGTCGAAGGTCACCGGCTCTTCGATCAATGCATGCGTGCCGATGATTAATTTAATTTCTCCAGAGGTTAATCCATCCCGGATTTCTTGTTTTTCGGATTCCGGCGTAGCGCCGATCAACAATCGGATTTGTCCATCAGATAGAATCCCGTTTTCACCTGCCAACAATTCCTGCATGCTGGAGTAATGCTGTTCAGCCAGAATACTTGTGGGGGCCATAATGGCTGCCTGGGGACTATGCCTGACGACCATGGCGATCCCCAGGGCGGCGATGACTGTCTTCCCAGATCCAACATCCCCTTGTAACAGGCGGTTCATTGGGTGTCCGCTGGCAAGGTCTGTGCGAATTTCCGCCAAGGCGTGTTTCTGAGCGGAAGTAAGCTGAAATGGTAGACCATTTAGCTGGGCATCCATCCATTCCTGTGGGGTTTCAAATACACGGGCCTGACGCTCTATCCAGTCTTGCTTTTGATTTAACATGCCCAGCTGCAGGAATAAAATCTCTTCATATGCCAGGCGATGCCGGGAAGCCTCTAGCTGGTGCAAAGATCCAGGGAAATGGACCTGAAGGATCGCGGTCGAAAAATCCATCAAGCCATTATCCTTACGCAGGTTCTTTGGTAAGGGATCATCGAGACGGGGAGCCCAGTGAGTAACAACCCTGTACATCAAACGGCGTAGCCAGCGTTGGGTGATATTTGCAGTCAGTGGGTAAACCGGGACGATCCGGTTTGTGTGCAGGTTTTGTTGATCTATTTGTTCGATCTCGGGGCTGTTCATCGTCAGTCGCCCTAAATATTGGTCGATCTTTCCGGATAGAACGACCTGGACACCATTCCTGAGTTTTTTGGAGATCCAGGGTTGGTTGAACCAGGTTGCGCGAAGGTTTCCGGTTCCATCGCTGATTACGGCTTCGGTCATGTGAACCCGCCCATTACGAACTTTGCGGGAGGTTGTGGACTTCACTGTTCCAATCACCGTGACTTGTTCTCCGTAGTCTAAGTGATTTATCGGCTTTAATTGTGAGTAGTCGTCATACCGGCGCGGAAAATAATAGAGCATATCTTCCAATGTTTCCAGCCCAAGTCGCTGCAAGGTTTTGCTGTGTCGGGGTCCGACACCAGGCAGGACGGTCACTGGGGCAGTCAGGGCGTCGGTTTGACTGACTTCAGACTGCTTTTCATCTGGTGGAGATTCCGCTTGGGGCGTGCTCTCGGGTTTGGGGCGTTCTACATCTCTCTCGACCGTAATATCGATCTCTACCACCTCTGCTTCACTCTCTTCCACATCATCGATCTCAGCTGGAGGTGCAGGGTGTTCACTGGTGGGTTCTTCAGAGAGTGGTGGAGTGTCCATTTCGACTTGAATTCTTCGCCACAACCCTTGCAAAGCTTCCTGGCGTGAGCTTTCGCTCAAACGATGGTAATCTCTCAATCGTGAGAGCACTGCAGAAATGAGTTCGTCTGGCAACCCATCTATCCTGGCTTCTGCTTCCCACGTTTCGAGCATGCGGGCTAGACCACCTAGAACAGCCCGGTCGTCATAACCGCGTTCGGCTTCTAATTTGAAAAACTTCTGTAATTTTATTAATGAGGGCTTCATCGTGGGTATTTTACCAGTAAGATACAAAGATCATGTGATGTATTAATTTTGATAGAGGGCTACAAACCCGAGACCATTAGGTCCGACATGGGCTCCAATGACGGTCGTTACGTTCACGAGAAGGGGTGGAGTAGGCATTTGGGGTGCAAAGGTCTCCAATATTCGACGTGCATCATCTTCAGCGTTAGTATGTAGAATTGCGAAGCGTTTTAATGGTCGTGAGCTTTGCATTAACTTCTCCAGACGAGCGATCCCCTTTTTGCGAGTACGCACTTCGCCCAGGCTAATGGCTGATCCATCCTTGACCTCAATGAACGGTTTTAAGTTTAATAGAGCACCCAGACTGGCCCGTGCCCAGGAAACCCGCCCACTACGCCGGATGTATTCAAGCGTATCTAACATGGCGATCAAGCGTACCTGTCCCTGAATTTGCTTGAGAATTGCCAGAACAGAGTCAAGAGAAGCGCCATCTGCGACCGCCTCGGCAGCTTCAAGAACCTGGAATCCTAATCCAAGGCTTACTTGTAGACCGTCAACAACGTGCACCTGCCCGGAGAAGGATTGGGCAGCTGTGCTGGCTGCATTGTATATTCCACTCAGGTGGTGGGAGACATGGATTGAAATGATCTGATCGAAACCACTGTCAATCAATTCCTGGTATAAGGTCTGGTATTTTCCCACTGAAGCCGTGGAAGTCGTAGGAAATGTGACCATATCAGGGAGTTGTTTATAGAATTCTCGACGTGAGAATTCCTCGTTATCTTCAACACTTTTGCCTTCAATCACCAGTATGTTCGGTACAACTTTTATCTGGAAAGCATGAGCCATCTCATAAGGGATATCACAGGCGCTGTCGGTGACAAGGGCGATTTTCATACGATTGGATTCCGGATAAACGGATTGGGTTTTGGGGTTGAATTTAACCGCTGGATTGACATCACTGTGAATTTGCAATATTCATATTTGAAGCAATTACGATTATGACTGGCGAGTGTCCTTCAACCCCCACATTCTCTGCGATCACTCAATTGAAAGGATGAATTGATAATGAGGCTGACCACCATCTTGAAGCTCGACTTCCAAGCTGGGATAGTTTGCGCGAATGGAATCGGCGATTTGGTTCGCTTCTTGCTTGGTTACATCCGCACCGTAAAAGAGTGTGATTAGTTCATATTGGTTGGCATCCGCTTTGTTCAACAGATCGATGCAGGCCTCCTCGAGTGATTTTGTAGCAAGAACCAACTTACCGTTGAGCAGTGCAATGATTTCGCCCTCTTGAACATTTACCCCATCGATTTCCGTTGAGCGAATAGCTGTTGTAATCTCACCGGTCTCAACATCTTGCAGTGCATCGTTCATCTCAGTCGTAACTTCTTTGAAATCACCATCCGGATCAAGCCGGAACATGGCAGATAAACCCTGTGGGATCGTGCGGCTGGGGATCACTGCCACAGTTTTCACAGTTAATTCCGCTGCTGATTTAGCTGCCATAATGATATTCTTATTATTGGGCAGAATGACAACTTTTTCTGTGGGCAGGTTCTCAAACGCGTCCAGAATATCCTCTGTGCTGGGATTCATAGTTTGTCCACCCTCGACGATCCCGGCAGAACCTAAACTGGCGAACACGCGAGATATACCGAGACCAGGAGATACCGCGATAACCGCGATCTGGTCAGGCTCAATTGGTGAAGGCTGTACTTTAATGCCCCGGTGGTTACGCTCGATCGCCTCCATCTGCTCGATCAGATTCTCGATGGAAACCTTGGTGATCGTTCCAAGAGACATGGTGTAATCGATCGGTTCGTAGCGCTTGTCGGTCGGCACATGAATGTGCATGCGGTAAATGCCTTCACCCTCACCGACTTGAATTGAGGTGCCCATATCCTCCAGCTGGTTGTAGAATGTTTCCAGGTTCAAAGGGGTATCCGGGCGGAAGTCGACCACGATCTCATAATCCTGGCCTGGCTCGATGGTCTCAATTGCGCCCTCAAATGACAATTCTGAGAGAGGTTGGATACTGGTGAGCGGGGTGTCGAGGGATTGACCGTTGATGTAGCGCATCATCCCTTCCAGAATATAGAAGAGACCTTTCCCTCCGGCATCGACCACCCCGGCTTTTTTCAAGACATCAAGCAATTCGGGAGTTCTCTCGACCGATTCATCTGCGGCGAGGACGACCTGCTCCAGTATGGTGATCGGATCATCAGTTTCCGCCAGGGCGACCTCGGCAGCAGCTGCGATATCTTTTGCGACGGTCAGAATCGTCCCTTCCACGGGGCGGACAACGCCTTTATACGCTACATCACGCGCTTCAGCGAAGGCACTGACAATTGTCGGACCATCCATGACCTCGTTTTCATCCATCCCATGTGCTAATCCCCGCCAGATCTGAGAGAGGATCACACCAGAATTGCCGCGGGCACCCATCAAGGCGCCTTGTGCAACAGAATGGATCATCTTCCCGAAATTGTGTTCCGGTGAGTTGGCGATCTCATCGTATGCAGACTGCATGGTGAGCACCATGTTGATCCCGGTGTCACCATCTGGCACAGGGTAAACATTCAAGGAATTGACGATCTCTTGGTTGGTTCTCAACCAGGCCAGACCAGCACCGATCAATATTTTAAGAGCTTGCCCATCAATGGGTGCACTGCGGAATCTTTCCTGGCGTCTTTGTTTATATAGTTTTTGAGCTTCGGCATTCATTAAATCAATCCTTAATTGGAATGATTTTTCAGCAAGCTTAATCCAGATCGCTGATCCGCAATCCGCTCACATGAATATTAACTTGATTTATCGGCATCCCCAGTGCCTTCTCAACATGGAATCTTACTGTGTTGGCGACGCTGCTCGCAACAGATTTTATCCGTGTGCCGTATTCGATGACGATGTACATATCGATGAGGATATTTTCTCCATCGTAGTGGACATCGACTCCCTGGGTGGGGTCCTTGGCAATCACGTTGGTAAGCCCGTCGATCAAATTTTTGGGTGCTAAACCAACAACACCGTAAGATTCCAGGGCTGCTTGGTATGCGATAGTGGCCACAGCCCGTGGAGAGACATGGATACTGCCGATTGGGGTGGTTTCTCCGGTCATAGTTATCCTCTATAGGTTTAACATCTTAACTTGTAAGGAGATACGATTTATGGTAATATTGCTCGGCTCAGTGCAAGATTTGAGCTGCATATATTGATGTTGAGCAGTATGATCCAAAGATTCGCGTATTCCCAAATACGAAAAGAACTCCTCAATCACTGCTTCGCACAATCAAATCGTTTAGAAAGGATCAGGTCAGATGGCAAAGTGTGAGAATTGTGGGAAGAAGACGACTTTTGGTCGTAATCGTCCCTGGTCCAAGAAGGCTACCCGGCGTACTTTCCGTCCGAATCTTCAAAGGATCACTGTATATGATGAAGGACGTAAGGTTCGCAAGGTTGTTTGTACAAAGTGCATCCGTACAATGGTAAAAACGAGTTAAGTGTCGCAAAAAGAATAATCGTTTTACTATTAATTTGCGGAATATTACCATTTTTACAAAGAATAAATCGCGGCTTTGCCGTGATTTTTGTTTAACCGGCTGTTGACCTGGTGTTCGGCCTTCTGGCATTTGAATGATACCCGGGGGTTGGGCATATGACAAGGGTGCAGGATTTGAAGCCAAGGAATAAATTAGGGGATTGGGGGATAATAAACAAAATATACCCATATGAAGAGAGGTACCATACCTCCTACAGCGAGCAGTGCCAGTAAAGCCAATAGAATCGTTATCCAGTCAATTTCGAGAGGGTTATCCCTTTGGGGAATTACGTTTGCTGCTGGGGAGACTTCAGCGGCCTGGTATGGTTGGGTTGAATCTGAATCCTCAAGGGCGTTGGCAGTGACCAAGACGGGGATCCCACCGGATGAGGAATGAGTTTGTAGAAGAGTGGTCAGCACACGACCAAACTGATCGGCAGTGCGATAACGAGCAGCAGGTTCTTTAGAAAGAACTTTAAGGGTAACCTGTTCTAGCTCCGGTGGAATCTTCGGGTTTATTGCCCGGGGAGATGGAGGTGGATCTTCACGGTGCATCCTGGCTAACTCGGTTGAGGAGGTCGCGGAGAAGGGAAGTTGACTGGTGAGCATCTCGTACATGATCACACCTAACGAATACACATCCGAAGCCGGGGAAGGAGCTTTTCCTGCAGCCTGTTCGGGTGAGAAATAATGTGGTGAACCCCAAACAACTTCCGCTCTCTCTTCTGGATGGATAGATGCCAACGCACGAGCGATGCCAAAGTCAAGGACTTTAAGCCGATTTTCAGGAGTGATCAACAGGTTTTGGGGTTTGATATCACAATGAACCAGACCCGCGCGGTGTGCATAGCCAACTCCTGCGCAAGCCTGACTCATCAGTGAAAGTGTTTCCCGAACACTCATTTGTCCATGTTCGGCCTGCAACTGTTTTAGATCTTCTCCGGGAACATACTCCATGATTATGAATAAGCGTCCGGCGTCAAACCCGAAATCATGGATGGTGACGATGTTAGGGTGTGAAAGATTGGCAGCTGCCTTGGCTTCTTGGCGGAAATGCTCACGAAAGGATTGATCAGCTGAGTAATCCTGGCGTAATACCTTGATGGCGATAGTGCGTTCCAGGGTCAGATCACGAGCCCGATATACAATTGCCATTCCCCCTTTTCCTAATGTTTCTTCGATTTGGTAGCGATTGTTGAGTAATGCTGGATCAGCCATGAGGTTATTCTAATCGGGATAGTATCGGAATTGTACCACTCAAGAAACAGACAAATTCGAGTAGAATCAGTTCATCTCCAGCTGCTGGGTATATTCCTGTTAGCGCTGAATGGCGATTTATGTGAGCAGCATCTAAGAGTTTGAAAATATCTTGCATTGACCATGCCAAGTACATTGTTGATATACAATCCCGTAGCCGGTCGATATCCCTCAAGGATGTTGACCGAGCGTGCGGCGAGCGTCCTGAGAAAGCACGGGTGGGAAGTGGATATCGAAACCACCACCGATGGAAGCCAAATTTCTCAACTGGCTCACCAGGCTGTCCAGGATAATTTGGATGCCATCATCGTAGTTGGTGGTGATGGTTCACTTAATCGGGCGCTTCCGAGTCTGGTGGGCACAGACACTGCTTTGGGTGTTCTACCAGCAGGGACCTCGAATGTTTGGGCACAAGAGCTCAGTTTGCCTGGGTTGAGTTGGACACGCTGGATGGCTTTGGAAGAAAGCGCCCATCGGATCGCCCATGGGAGTATCTACCATGTGGATGTTGGTATGTGTGATGATAAATATTTCCTCTTGTGGGCAGGTATTGGTTTGGATGCTTTTATTGTTCATCGTATCGAACCGAGAAGACAATGGGAGAAGAATTTTACTTTGATGCGGTATGGGGCTAGCGCTTTGTGGAACGCCAGCCAATGGAGTGGAATAAATTTGCGCGTGTTCAATGATGATCAACTAGTACACGGTAAATTTATGTTAGCTGTTGTCAGCAATGTCCGCTTATATGCCGGTGGATTAGCGACCATTTCTCCACAGGGAAAGTTGGACGACGGTGTGATGGAATTATGGTTGTTTGATGGAGAAAATTTGGAGGATGTACTCCAACAAGCGTGGTCTCTTTGGTCTGGACAGCATGTGAATTCTGCTCGGGTCCGATGTGTACCGTTCAATAAGATACGCATAGAATCAGATTCCCAGATTTATTTTCAAATGGATGGAGAGCCCGAGTTTGGCGGAGAACAGGTTACAATCAGAGCGGTACCTCAGGGGTTGAAGGTCTTGATCCCAGATCAGGCTCCGGAATCATTATTCCATAACAAAGGGCGAGAGTTGAAGTGAAAACGATCCTAGTATCCATAAAACAGAGGCCGTTGTCAATACTTTTACTTGCGTTGCCATTAGCAATAGCAGCGAATTTACTCAATTGGGGACCGCTGTGGGTATTCGCGCTCTCAGCGGTCGCAGTGATCCCATTAGCTTATTATATTGGTGTAGGCACAGAATCTTTGGCAGCCCATACCAACCCCCGCATTGGAGGTTTACTGAATGCCACCTTAGGGAATGCAGCAGAGCTGATCATAACCATCGTTGCCATCCGAGAAGGATTATTAGAACTGGTCAAAGCATCGATCACCGGTTCGATTCTGGGAAATCTGTTGCTGGTTATGGGATTATCCATGGTGGTTGGAGGGTTGCGTCACGGTATTCAATCCTTTGACCGTCGTCAGGCAAGCCGGAACGCTATATTGTTGGTGTTAGCTGTTATCGCATTGTTGATCCCTTCCATATTCAGTGGTTATATCAGCAATCCAGAATCAATTCGGGTAGAAGCTCTCAGTATTGGTACTGCATTCGTCATGATCATACTGTATGGGCTGGCGTTGCTTTATAGTTTCAAGTTCGAGGGATCTCCACTATCACATAAACCTGCTGAGGAAGCTTTACACACGCCGGCTTGGACGGTTCGAAAAGCCCTGATCGTTCTGGCGCTGGCGACAATCGGGGTTATTATCGCCAGCGAACTCCTGATAAGGTCGATAGAACCGGTGATGGCTGGGTTGGGCATCTCTGAATTCTTTATGGGTATTATTCTCATCCCATTAATTGGTAATATCGCCGAGCACCTGGTTGCAGTTCAGGTAGCCGCGCGCAACCAGATGGACCTCAGTGTAGAGATCGCTGTATCCTCAAGTCTGCAGATCGCCTTATTTGTTGCACCCGTCCTGGTTTTCATCAGCCTACTGTTTGGTACTCAACTGCAATTGATCTTCAACCCGCTCGAGTTGGTGGCCCTGATTGCGGGAGTAATGATCACAGCCTTGGTATCAGAAGATGGTGAATCTAACTGGCTGGAAGGCGTCGAACTGCTGACGATCTATATCATCCTTGCTTTAGGTTTCTTCCTGGTTGATTGATGGGTTGATGATGGATTGGTGCAAATGCGGGATTTAATCCGTTTTTTTCTGGACCCCTGGATCTTGATTGGCGCAGTGGGCTTCGGAATCGCTCTGTTGATCGCGACATTGGGGTTGCTCTGGGTGACGCGCGCACCTCAATTAGCTGGCGGTATTCCGACTGCGGCAATCACGGTGATCCCATTGCCAACTGCCACGCCAACCTTGCCAACTTCAACACCTACAATTGAGGAGACTCCAGCTGCTATTCCTGAAAAGACGGATTTTCCGCCACCTCCTCCGGGAGACCTCGCTGTCGGTGCCTATGTTCAAGTCTTTGGTACAGGTGGTGATGGGTTGCGGTTGCGAACTCAACCTGGATTGGAAAATGAAGTCAGGTTGCTGGGGTTAGAAGATGAGGTATTTTTAGTAGAAGACGGTCCGCAACAGGTGGATGGCTTCACCTGGTGGTACTTATCAGGGCCGTTCGATCAATCGCGCCGCGGTTGGGCGGTGTCTAACTATCTGGCGCTGGTTCAAAATCCTTGATAGGTTGAGATTTTTGTTTTATGTGCAAGAACATTTGTAAGTTTAATGTGAGGTGTCAAGAGATATGGATAAGTTGAAACCGACCGGAATTACTGCTGATCGTGCGGTTCGCAGGATAACGATCAATTGGAATGATGACCACACGAGTGAGTTCTCCTTTACATTATTGCGTGAAGCATGCCCGTGTGCGGAATGTCGCGGTGGACATGCGAATATGGGCACCGAGCCCGATCCTGGAGTCTTTGATATACCGGATGAAGAATCTCCATCAACTCGCCTGAATGATATTGAGGCGGTGGGTACCTACGGCATCACACCAGTATGGGAAGATGGTCATCATTACGGGATTTACAGTTGGGATTTTTTACGAAAGCTTTGTCCGTGTTCGGAATGCCGGGTTGTGACAGATTGACAAGATTCCAATCTTAAAGAGAAAAGCCGCTCGATCGAGCGGCTCATTTCATGTCAGGCTGAACGATAAGGGGGTTATAGATAATCCCTCAAATTGTGTTCAACTGCATAGGCTGCGGCTTCGGCTCGATTACTTACCCCCAGCTTTGAAAGAATGCTGCTGACATAGTTGCGAACGGTGCCTTCTCCCAAGAAAAGCGCTTTTGCGATCTCACGATTGGTTTTTCCTTCTGAGACCAAGAGCAGCACGTGGCGTTCTTGCTGGGTCAATGCAGAGAAGGCGGAAGCTTCCTCCTCCTTGGCGGCTTTACGAACCTCCTGAAAGATTCGCTGAGTGACAGCTGGATCTAATAACGCTTCCCCACGACCAACAGCCTCGATTGCCCTGACGAGATCATCGCCGCCGATTTGTTTTAGGACATACCCAGAAGCGCCAGCTCGAATCGCTGAGAAGAGCATCTCGTCTTCTGCGTAAGAGGTCAACATGATCACCTTAGTATCGGGATATTTTGAGGCGATCTCTTCACAGACCTCGATCCCGGACCCACCTGGTAAGCGGATATCCATGACAACAACATCCGGTGTGTAAGATGCTGTGCGTTCAATTGCCTCACGCGCATTGCTCGCTTCTGCAACAACATCAAATTCAGGATGGCGTTCGAGAAGGGCTTTTAAACCTAAACGTACTACTTCGTGGTCATCTAC
>PVMS01017290.1_pt1 | contig 12287 bp, 7 predicted proteins | sample 1853461 | NCBI WGS metagenome assembly PVMS01 (sample SAMN08582032, study PRJNA380276) | Marine sediment metagenome, whole genome shotgun sequencing project. | isolation source: ocean sediment barecode stripped | collected 2017
AAGAAATTCATGGGCTGCCAACCGTTGCTGCCAAACGGAATGAATGCCTGACCGAACAGCCACTCCCGTTGAGAGTTGGCAAACCCTACGCGTTCATCCTCGCGCACTGGTTGCAGCAAAGCGTTGACCTCATCGCCCAGACCGATGCGTTGAAAGCCCCGCACCATCTCGCCGTCGAGGTTGACGGCGCGGGGCAATCGGTAAACCTCTTCGTCCCGCTCAACAGCGAGCACGGTCAAACCCGCGTGGGCGAACAGGATTGCCGCCGTGCAGCCCACCGGCCCCAGCCCGACAATCGCAACGTCAAAATCGTTACTGCTCATGGTCGCCTGCGACTTGCGTAATTGCTCCTACAATGACACCTTCAGCGTGAGGGGTGCAAAAACTCGAGGGAGGCACGTCATGCTCAAGATCGATGCCGACGGTCACGTCACCGAGCCGCGGTCGGTGTGGACCGACTATGTCGAACCCGACTACCGCGACGAAATCCTGCAGCTGCGGGCCCATCAACACGCCTACGAGGAACTCTGGGCGGATGGCCACAGTCTGGGAGGTAACCCCGCCCAGGCCTGCATTCCCGGCCAGTACGCGACCCCCGAGGCAGAATTGACCTGGGCGGACATCCTGCCCGGCGGTTACGATCCGGGTGCGCGGGTCGCGGTACTGAACGAAGAGGGAATCGATCTCGCGTTGATGTTCCCCTCGGTCTACCTCCTGAACGGCGACGTACAGACCGCCGACAGTGCGGCGGCGACCTGCCGGGCCTACAACAATTGGATGTCAGATTTCGCCGGTGCGTCCGAACGGCTGTTCGGCATGGCGATCGTGCCGATGCAATGCCCGGACGCCGCCGTCACCGAAGTGAAACGCCTGCGCGGTCTGGGACTGTCCGGATTCACCATCCGACCGGAACGCTACAACGCTCTGGCGCTGTACGACGAGCGCTGCAATCCGATCTGGGCGGCCGCCGAGGCGGAGGGGCTGGCGGTCGGCGTGCACGGCAGTTTCGGCAGCCGGATGGAGGGCTTTGCCACCAATCGCTACGAGAATCCGTTCTTCACTCACATGATCTGCCACCCCTTCGAGCAGATGGCGGCGCTGCTGGATTTCGTCGGCGGCGGCGTGCTGAGCCGCTTCCCGGGACTGCAGGTCGGCTTCTTCGAGTCTGGACTCGGCTGGCTGCCCTACTGGCTGGGACGGCTGGAGGAGCACTATGAAGTAATGGGGCACCTCACGCCCTGGCTGACCCGCTCGCCGACGGAGATATTCCGCGAGCAGTGCTTCGTGACCATGGAAGCCGACGAAGGACCGGCCCTGTCCAACATCTGCGCCATGGACCTGACCGACTGCGTCATGTGGGGTTCGGATTACCCCCACTTCGACTGCACCTACCCCGGCGCCCTTGCGGAGCTCGAAGAAACACTCAACGCGTTCTCCGCCGATCAGCGGGCCGCGGTTCTGGAAGGCAACCCGCGACGGTTTCTGGGACTCTAATTCAGGCCTCGCTGCGGCGCACGGCGCGCTCTTCGCGCGCTTTCCGGTAGCCGATCATGAACTCGATGTACGCATCGAGGGGCAAGGCTTTCGAGACGCCGTAGCCCTGGATGAAATCGCATCCATATTCGCGCAGCAGGGCTATCTGCTGGCGCGTTTCGGCGCCTTCGGCCACCACGACCTTGTCCAGCGCACAGGCGATCTGAATGATGTTCTTAGTCAGCTCGCGCGAGGTTTTCGAGTCGCCAATGGCCACGACGAACGAGCGGTCGATCTTGATGATGTCGAGCGGCAGATTACGCAGCAGGTTCAGCGACGAAAACCCCGTGCCGAAATCGTCCAGCGCGATGATCACGCCGGCTTCGCGCAGGGCGTTGAGTTCATCCACCACCAGGGGCGTATCGTGGATGAACAACGACTCGGTGACCTCCACCTCGAAAAACTCGGGACTGCCACCATGGCTGCCCAGCGTATCCAGGAATCGCCGCGCATAATCCCCTGCGAGAATTTCCTTGGTGGAGACATTCACCGCGATGCGACGAACATCGACTCCCTTGTTCTTCATGTGCTCTATCGCCGCGACCGCGGAGCGAACAACCATCGGCCCGATCTCGTGAATCAAGCCGGTCTCTTCGGCGATGGGAATGAAACGGTTCGGTCCCACAAATCCCAACTCCGCATGATCCCAGCGCAGCAGGGCTTCGCAGGAGTCGATCACCCCGGTAGCAAGGTGCAGTTTCGGCTGAAAATACACCTCCAGGTCGCCTTCTCGTAGTGCCTTGCGCAGCGCAGACTCCAGTTTCACGCGCTGGCGCGTGGTTTCGTTCAGTTGCTGGTCGAAGAAGGCAAACGTACCACCGCCCATCTCCTTGGCCCGGTACATCGCAGCGTCCGCGCGCATCAGCAGTTGCTCGACTGACGTCCCTTCGCCTGGAAACACTGACACGCCGATCGACGCGTTCACCGAGTGCTCGATGCGATCAACCAATACTGGTTTACCTATCTCGGTGACCAGGCGCCTGCACAATGCAGCGATCTCAGATTCGTCCTCGAATCGATGCACGATGATGGCGAACTCATCCCCACCGAGCCGTGCCAGGGTATCGCTGGCGCGCAAGCAATCGTACAGCCGCCCTGCCATTTTTTTCAGGAGCTTGTCGCCTGCTTTGTGGCCTTCGGTATCGTTGACCTGCTTGAAGCGGTCGAGGTCGATGAACAACAGCGCTCCCCGGACGGCGTCGCGCTGAGCCTGCAACAACGCATGGGTCAAACGATCCTCGAAAGCATAGCGATTGATCAAGCCCGTCAGCGGATCGAAGTTCGCCTGTCGATACAACGCGTCTGCCCGGTCGAGATTGGTGATGGCAACCGACAGTCGATCGCCCAGATCGCTCAAGCGCTTGAGCAGATCCGGCGCCAGCGTTTCCGTGCCGGCCCTGATAACGAACACACCACTCAGTTGCTTCTCGATGTACAAAGGCAGCCAGTGGTCGAACTCCTGACCCGCATCGCGCAACGCATTCAGCAACTCATCGATTTCACCGATCGAGCCCTGAAACTCTGGAATATCGGGAAGTTCGTTGGTCACCAGTTCCTCGTCGACCAGAGCGTATGACCAGTAGGCGCCGTCTTCGTGACGGCGCCATAGCACGGCCCCGACTTTGACGCCTTCAACCGCACAGCTCGAGAGAATGGATGCGACGATGGCGTCCGGCTCCGAGGCGGAGAGAATCATCCGGTCAATGTCGGCAAGCGTCGTCATCGTTTGAAACGAACCCTCGAGCTGTTCCGCCATCTGATTGAACGAACGCGCCAACGACTCGAACTCGTCGCGGCTTTCGACCTTCACGCGATGACTGTAATCGCCGATTTCAATTTTTCGCGTCGCCGCCTGCAATGCCGACAACGGCTTCAACCAATGGCGCACGAACCGCATTGCCACCAGCGTCGCGATCATGCATACCAGCGCGATCGACAGCGGCACCACGACGCTGAGCAGCCGCAGCGAACTCAGTGCCACATCGCGTGGCTGCACCGATTGCACATTGAGGGTGAAATCGACCTGGTAGTTTTCTTCCAGGCGCAGCCGTGCCGTGGCGGTGAGCAACTCCGATTCAGCGACGTCCTCAATCCCACAGTGATACTCAATGTCGCCCATATACACGCAGGTGCGTCCGCCATGCCGCGACTCGCCCAAGCCTCGCCGGATTCGCTCCAGATCGAGCTGGAACCACACCCGGTTCTGGCCAGCGGGAATACCCAGCCAGAATGCGCCCAGATCAAAGGCGATCGCAGACAATTTCCCCGGGTCCGTCACGTGTGCAGAAATCTGGGCCTCTGCAGAAATCTGGACGTCCTCGACCTGGGGTAACTGCGTTGCCCAGACGCGCACGTCAGGGCGCATCTCCAACATTATCCGTAGTTGGGTCTCGAGCGTTCCCAGCTGGTCCAGCAGCGCATCGGCGTAGCTTGCGGTCGTAGCGTCGAGATGCGTCTGGGCGCGTTGCAGTGCCTGTCGCTCGATCTCGCGTACGCCGAGGTATCCGAGCACCGTCAGTGGAACCAACGTGAACAGCAAAAACGCGAACACGACGCGACGTTCCACGCGGCTGCTCGACGGTTGGTTCTGGCGGTCGATTCCGTTCATCACGACAGAGCGTGCGCGCGCGTTACTTACACAAGCGTGGATTGCACCACGTTCGCCCCGGTAGCGCCGCGATCTGGCCCACGTTTGCCTACCCAGTATGCGGGGCCGGGGTGATAGGTGTCACAGTTTCCGAACACTGGCGCGCCGTGGCTGTGGGCGACGCGCGTGTTGCATCCGCGCTGCGTCCGTGTTGAATTGTGGCGAGAGGGGTGCTGTTATCGAATCAGAACCATGAGGAACTTCATCGTGTCTAGAAATCTAAAGATCGGTCGCCGGCGTTTCGTACAATATCTGGCAATGCTTGGGATCGGGGGTCAGGCCCTGCTGCGCTCAGGCGACCTGTCTGCGGCGATTGCCGAAGCCAGGAACGCGGTCTCCGATGCGCCCTGGCCCGAGATGACCTATCGCACCCTGGGCCGCACCGGGTTCAACGCCAGCCGGCTGGTGTTCGGTTGCGGTGCAGCCCTGTCCAAGGGTCCCGCAGACGACCTTTTGAACGCCGCATTCGACGCCGGTGTCAACGTCTTCGACGTGGGCACAAAGCGCTACTATGACGATGCCGAGCGGAACCTCGCGCCATTCCTGAAGCAGCACCGGGACGAGGTTTTTCTCATCTCCAAGGCCATGCTGAACCTGGACGTCGAACCGAACGAACCCGTGAGCGTCGCAGACGCACGCGCGGCCGCGGCCACGTGGCTGGAGCTGATGGATGAAAGCCTGCGCGAACTGCAAGTGGAACACGTGGACGCATACTACGTAATGGCCTCGCACAATCCGTCGCTGGTCGCCAGCGAAGAACTGTACGGCGCATTCTCGAAGGCGAAGGCCGCGGGCAAGGTGTCGCATTTCGGACTGAGTACCCATCAGAACGCCCAGCGGGTGCTGGAAACGGCCATCGAAACCGGCTGGTACAGCCTTGCGACCATCGCAATCACGCCGGGCGGATGGTACGACTGGGCCGATCGCACGATCCTGGAAGGATCACCCCCGATGCTGGAACTGCAACCCCTGCTGGATCGCGCGCGAGCGGCAGGAATAGGACTGATCGGCATGAAAGCCGGTCGTTTCCTGGCGGGCCGACGGTTTCTCGGCTGGGGCAACCCGGGTGCGTTTGACGAGTTTTACGACGACGGATTGCTCGCGGCTGACCTGTCAGCCTTCCAGCGCAGCTACGCCTTCGTGCTCGCGCACGGACTCGATTGCGTGAACGCGGACATGCAGCACCCTGCCCATCTGAAAGAGAACTTCGTCGCCGCCGCCACCTCGCACGAGATCTTCGCCTAGAGAATTGGACATCCATCAAAGTTTAGGACACCCATCGAAGAATTGGACATCCATCAAAGTTCGGGACACCCATTGAAGAATTGGACATCCATCAAAGTTCGGGACACCCATAGATGACGCTCAACCTTGAAGATGCCATCGCCCATGGCATGACCATCGCCTATCACGCGGCCCAGCAACCCGACAGCGCCGCCGTCGTCTCCGAGTACGGCCGCCGCAGCTTTGAAGAATTGAACGCCAATGCCAACCGGCTGGTACGCGCCTTGCGCCGCGAAGGGATAGGCAGTGGCGACTCGGTGGCGATCGTCGCACGCAATCGGCCCGAGTTCATCGAAGCACTCTGTGCCGCAGATCGGACGGGCATGCGATTTACCCCGATCAACTTTCACCTGAAAGCCGATGAGATCGGTTACATCGTGGGCAATTGCGAAGCGAAGGCTTTCATCGCCGATGCCAGCCTCGGCGAGGCCCCAGCGGAGGCACTGACTCTCGCGCCAAAGGTACGACTCGCGCTTGCAACCGGCGGCGACATCGGCGGCTTTTCCGCCTATTCCGACGCCATCGAAAGCGAGAGCGCCGCGGACATCGACGATCCGTCCCTCGGCTCGCGCATGCTTTACACCTCCGGCACGACCGGCCGACCCAAGGGCGTCTACCGGAAAGATCGTGAACCCACGCCGCCACAGTGGGAGGGTACCCTCAGCAGCTATCGCCCGGGCGAAGACATGGAACTGTGCACCGGTCCTGCCTACCATGCGGCTCCGCTGCTGATCGACATCATCCAGCCGTTGGCTTCCGGTGTAGGGGTGGTGATGATGGACCGATGGGATGCTCAGGAAACCCTGCGGCTGATCCACGAGCACGGCATTACCCACACCCACATGGTCGCGACCATGTTTCATCGGCTGTTGCAGCTTCCCGATGAGGTCAAGCGTGCCTATGACCTGGATAGTCTGCGCCTGCTGATGCACGGCGCCGCGCCCTGCCCCGTACACGTCAAGCACGCGTTGATCGAGTGGCTGGGCCCGATCGTCTGGGAGTACTACGCTGCCACCGAAGGCGGCGGCGGTTTCATCGTCGGCTCGGAGGAGTGGCTCACCAAGCCGGGTACCGTGGGCCGCCCGGGTCCGGACTTCGACAACAAGATTCTCGATGACGAGGGCAACGAAGTGGCGTCCGGCACGGTCGGAACCATCTACATGCGCGCCCCGGATCGCGGTCGCTTCGAGTACTACAACGATACAACCAAGACCGACAAGACCTACCTGGGCGAATATTTCACGCTGGGTGACCTGGGTTACTTCGACGATGACGGCTATCTGTTCCTGACCGGCCGTTCCGCGGAACTGATCATCTCCGGCGGCGTGAATGTCTACCCCCAGGAAGTCGACAACGAACTGCTGAAGCATCCCGCGGTGCTCGACGTGTGCACCATCGGCATCCCCAACGACGAATGGGGCGAGGAAGTCCGCTCCGTCGTCCAGTTGCGTACCGGGCACGAGCCGAGCGAAGCGTTAGCAGCCGAACTGATCGAGTGGGCCCGGGAGCATCTACCCGGCTTCAAGTGTCCGCGCCAGATCGATTTCGCGGACGACCTACCGCGCACCCAGGCCGGCAAAATCCAGCGCCGCCTGGTACGGGAACCCTACTGGGCGAATGCCGATGCCTGAGAGGTCGGCGTCCAGACGGCGTTGATGCCCGGCGCAATCGTCAAGCGCTACCCGGCGCTCGGGTATCCGTTGTACCGGCGCTGGTGGACGGCTTCATTCTTTTCAGTGGGGGCGACGCAACTGGTCACCCTGGGCATGGGTTGGCTCGTCTACGAATTGTCGGGGTCCGCGACGGACCTTGGAATTCTGGGCGCCGCGGCCGCAATCCCGAACGTTGCCGTGTCGCTGTTCGGCGGTGCACTTGCCGATCGTTTCGATCAGCGTCGAATTCTCATTCTGACCACCTCTCTGTTCGCCGGGCTGCTCCTGCTGCTGGCACTGCTCGATTACACCGGCGTAGTCACGGTGTGGCAGGTCTGGTTGATCGCCGGGCTGATTGCCCTGATTCAAGGCATCGACTGGCCCGCCCGCCAGTCCATATTTCCGCACCTGATCGAGCGTGACGGCATGCTCAGCGCAGTGGCCTTGAACTCCTTTCTCTGGCAATCCACGCGCATGTTGATGCCGGCCGTTGGGGGCTTGCTGATTGCCATCACCGGCACCTGGTTGATCTTCAAACTGGCCGCCATCGGGTTCCTCTACATGCTCTACGTCATCGTCGGGTTACGCGTCGAATTGCCCATCGAGCGCTCCGAGTCGACGCTGCGCCAGGTGGTCACCGGCATCCGCTTCATTCTCGACACACCGGTGTTCAAGTGGCTGATCGCACTGTCCTTCGCGACCATGTTTTTCGTCTGGGCCTACATGCAGTTGATGCCGGCCTATGCCGACCTGCTCGGAGCCGGTGAGACGGGTTACGGGGTAATGCTGTCCGCCACCGGGCTGGGTTCTGTGCTGGGCACCCTGCTGATCGGTGCGTTTCCAGCAGGCAAGCACCTGGGCACGGTGATCCTGGGAGGCGCAATGCTGTCGGGAATGGTGATCTACGGATTCGCTGCGATGCTGCTGGTACCCAGCTATTACGGTGCGCTGGCCTTCCTGATGCTTGGCTCCGCGTGCAGCGCCGCCTTCATGATCAACTCGATGACCGTGCTGCAGATGGAGGTACCCAACACGCTCCGGGGCCGGGTCATGGGAATCCATTCCATGACCTACAGCCTGATGCCGTTGGGGGCCTTGCTGCTCGGCGCGATGACCGATCGTATCGGCGCGACGGCCGCGTTGAGCGCAAGCGTGAGCGCATTTCTGCTGATCCTGTTGATCGTCAGCATGACGCAACCCGTGCTGCGCCGGCTCGACGGCGCCACCCTTCAGCCCGAGACGTCTTCATGAAGGGCCTATCGGTGATCGACGAAACGGATGTCGGCTGGGACGAACACACGCCGCCCAACGAAACCGTCGATGCCGATGGCAACCCCTTCCCCAGCGACCGTGGATTCGGCGTTGCCGATCCACGCGCACCGAAGCGGCGCGAGTATGACGATCCGGACGTTCGGAGGCTGCGCGATCATCTACGCCAACACAACGGCATCCATTCGCTGGAAATCTGCGCGCCCGATGAGGTTGAACGAATTGCCCGGATATTCCACAGAGACGGTTTTGTCGTGGTGCGTGATCTCTTGAACACGGAGCAATTAGAGCGCTTTTGTGAAGGCTGCGCCCGGGTGCTCGCGCAGATACTCGCGATTGGCGGAACGGACGGGCGCAAGTACACGACGGAAACCGGCCGCTTGCCGCACCGCTACAGCTACGGCACCAGCTCCGCGTCGCGCCAACTGATGCACGATTCGACCTGGGCCTCGATGATCGACTTACCCACCACCACGCCAATCTTGACTGGGATCTTCGGCTCGGCCGACTACCGCGTGTTCGGCGGTGGCGGCGACGTGTGCCTGCCCGGTGCCATCGAGTATCAGCATCTGCACGCCGATGGGTCCGAACCGCAGGTGATTCCGGAAGGAAGAGCGGCGCAAGCGAAACTGCTGGGCGTTGACGTCAAAGAGGCTGCGGACAGTTCCGCGCTCGATCTACACACGCAGCGCCTGATCATGGAGCTGACGCCGCCGTTCGTGACCATCAATTTCCTGATGTCCGACGCAACCTGGGAAAACGGTCCCATACGCCAGATTCCCGGCTCACACACGTCGAGACAATCCCCGCCCACGCCTGCAGAGGAACCGGAATGGATGCGACTTTCTACCCTGGTGGGTGCGCCTGCCGGTGCCGGAGTGATTCGCGACAACCGGGCATGGCACGGGGCAACGCCCAACCTCAGCCGGCAAATTCGAGCCATGCCCAACATCGAATACGTACCCTCCTGGCACCCCGCGGAATCCAGTCGAAAGACCATGCCGCACGAGATCTGGGAGACCCTGTCGCCCCATGCGCAACGTATCTGCCGTCTGATCAAGGCAGAACCCGGCATCTGGCCTGCCGGCGCAGGAGAGATGCATCCGTTGGCCAGCGGGCGCAAAGCGTTGTACAAGAAGGACATGGAAGCCACGTCCGACTGAAACAGGAGAGCCAACATGCAGTTTGGTGTGCAGGTCAATGTCTATCGAACCAGTTGGGAGGCGGTGCGTGCTTCGGTGGACGCCATGGAAGCAGGCCCCTGGGACAGCCTCTGGTTTGCCGACCATTTCATTCCTCCCGGAGCTGACCGGGAGCAGGAAGCCCTGACCGCCTTCGAGGGTCTGACAGCCATCGCAACCGCAGCGGGCATGACCCGCAAACTGCGCCTGGGAAATCTCGTGCTGGGTAACACCTACCGCAATCCCGCCCACGTGGCCAAGATCGCCGGCACCATCGATACCATGAGTGAGGGCCGCTTCACCCTGGCCATCGGCGCCGGCTGGTATGAACGCGAACACGCCGCGTACGGTTGGAATTTTCCGCCCATGCAAGAGCGTCAGGACCGATTGGAAGAAGCCTGCGAACTCATTCGGTTGCTGATTCGTAGCGACGAACCGGTGGACTACCGAGGCAAGTACTATCAGTTGGATCAGGCGTACCTCGCGCCAGGCAGCCACGACGAGCCGATCCCGATCATGGTGGGTGGCACGGGCGAAAAGCGAACCCTGCGCACACTCGCACGCTACGGCGACGTGATGAACCTGGACGGCTGGGCCGGCGGTGGCATGGCCCTGGAGTACTATCAGCACAAGGCTGGCGTCCTGGAGCAACACTGCGAGGCGGCAGCAAGAGACCCCGCGGAGATACGCCGGACCCTGTTGATGCCCTGCTATCTCACCGAGGACAAGACACTGATCGAGCGGGCGGTGAAATCACTCGGCCCAGGCACTGTCGCGGGCTCCAGGCAGTACGTGATCGACCGCATCGGCGAGTTTGCGGATGCGGGCATCGCCGAGATCATCTTCGGGGGCATTCCCTCAGGCGACGTCGATCGTCTGCACCAGTTCGAAGAGGAGGTCCTGAGCGCCTGTCGGGACACCTCGGGCTAATCGCTGGCCCAGCGCGCCGCTCCCTCTTCACGTAGCTGTCGTTTGAACAGCTTGCCCGAAGCGATCCGCGGCAACGGTTCGTCGGCAATGTGCAGGTAGCGCGGAATTTCGAAGCGGGCCAGGCGCGGCTCGAGAAAGGCACGCAACTCCGCTTCGTCGATGCTGTCCCGCGCGTAGACCGTGGCGCCCACTTCTTCGCCCAAGCGCGCATCCGGCACCGCATAGACGCTGGCCTCGACTACGACGGGATGCTCCAGCAGCGCGGCTTCAACCGCGCCGCAACCAATGTTCTCACCGCCGCGGATGACGAGGTCTTTGATGCGGTCGACGATGAACAGGTAGCCTTCCGGATCAAGATAGGCGACATCGCCGGTGCGCAACCAGCCATCGACAAACACCTCGGCGTTGGCGTCGGGCCGGTTCCAGTAGCCGCGGACGACCGAGGCACCCCGGATCTGCAGCTCACCGCGTTCTCCGGGTGGGAGTTCCACCCCGGATTCCTCCACGACACGAAGGTCCAACACCGCCGAGCAACGACCGGAACTCTCAGGATGATCCAGATAATCCTGACCGCCAATGCCCGTACCGATGGCATTGGTCTCGGTCATGCCCCAGCCGGTGTTCGGGATCGCATTGGCAAACGCGCGGTCGATGCCGCGCACCTGCTCGGGCGCGCGCGGCGCCCCACCGCCGCCGACCATCGCCAGGGAACTCAAATCACAGTTCGAACCACGCGCAAATTCGACCAGATCACCGGTCATCGCGGCGGGCGCGATGAACGACGACACCCGTTCCCGCGCAACCAGTTCGGCCGCTTGAGCAACATCCCAGCGGTACATAGACACGATGCGCCGCTGGGCACGATATGACGCCAGGTAGACCGCGTGCGACCCCGTGGCGTGAAACAACGGGACCGCCAGCAACGTCACCGGCTGCTGTTCGGGCGCAGGAAACTCGATCCCCTGCACGAGCGCACCGGCTCGTGCGTCCAACTCCCAGGACAGCAATGCCGAGATGAGGTTGCGGTGGCACGACACGGCACCCTTCGGGTGCCCGGTCGATCCCGAGGTGTAGATAATGGTCGCATCATCCTCGGGCCGCACATCCACCGAGGGCATGTCCGTAGCGGCGATCCCCGCCAGCGCCTCATCGAGATCACGCACGCCGGCCGCGAGAGGTTGCTTCGCGCGAACCGCGAGCACCGACAGCTCCGGTCGCGGTTCCGAACAGGCCGCGAATCGATCGAGCCGTTCCTGATCCGCAAACAACACCTTGGCACCGCTGTCTTGCAGGCCGTATGCCATCTCGTCCGGTTGCCAAAGTGCATTCATGGCGACCGCGACGCCGCCTATTGAGGTCACCGCGGAGAAGGCGGTGATCCATTCCGGGTAGTTGCGCATGGAAATCGCAACACGATCGCCTTTCTCGATCCCGTACTCGTCGATCAGCAGGTGACCGATGCGACATGCCTGTTGCCAGGCATCCTCGAAGCTCAAGCGTTCGTCTTCGTAGACGATGAACGGCAAGTCGCTGCGGCTGTCGTGATAGAGATCGCGCAACGTGGCCGGCGCGTTGCGGAACGCGCGGCAGGCGCGGCCGTACTGCTCAATCTCTTCGAGCGCATACGGTTCGCCCGGTGCGGTCAGCGCCGCGATTGCCTGGAGTCGGTTCATGCGCAGCGTCAGCCCTGTCTTTACCCGCGTATCTCTGCTTAAACTCAGCCGCGGATCATCGCACAAAGGAGACAACGCGTGAAAATCGCCTCGCAGACCAGCCCCTGGAGCAAGGTAA
>PVMS01151033.1_pt1 | contig 12285 bp, 13 predicted proteins | sample 1853461 | NCBI WGS metagenome assembly PVMS01 (sample SAMN08582032, study PRJNA380276) | Marine sediment metagenome, whole genome shotgun sequencing project. | isolation source: ocean sediment barecode stripped | collected 2017
ACAGAAAGAGCATTCAACAGATAGCAACAGATTTCATGGGCAAGGTCGAAAGTATTAAGGAAAATAGACCACATAGCTCGTTAGGCTACAGACCACCAGCACCAGTGGCAAAGCTGCCAACGGAATATCAATGCTGCGAAAAATCACTTTCAACACTGTAGCATTAATGGGGGTAGGTCAAACATCGGGGCATCAAGATTAGTTACAATGATATTTTAGTACGTATTGTTGGGCAGGCGCTAAGTGAGCATAGAAATATCAATTCTGTTTTAAACGGAGACAAGATTCATTTGCTGCGCGACATCAACATCGGCATTGCTGTAGACAGCGAAAAAGGCTTAGTTGTGCCGGTAATTAAAGATGCAGACAGAAAGAGCATTCAACAGATAGCAACAGATTTCATGGGCAAGGTCGAAAGTATTAAGGAAAATAGAATGAATAGTGACGACCTAATGGGAGGAACGTTTACAATTACGAACCTTGGGATGTTCGAAATTGAGCAGTTCGTGCCAATTATCAACCCGCCGGAGTGCTGCATATTGGCAGTCGGTGCAATGAAAAAGGAGTTTGTGCCGGATGAAAGCAATCAGCCGAAGCTTGTGACGACAATGAAATTGACGCTGGTGTTCGACCATCGCATTGTGGACGGCGCGCCGGCAGCAAAGTTTTTGCAGCGCATTAAGCAATATGTTGAATGTCCTGAACTATTACTATAGCTGAGGTGATATAAAATTGAAAAAATATGAAGTATTGGTAATTGGCGGAGGACCGGGCGGATATGTTGCCGCGATTAAAGCGGCCCAGCTTGGGAAGAAAACGGCTATCGTAGAAAAGGAGAGCTTGGGCGGAACATGCCTCAACTGGGGATGTATTCCGACAAAATCGCTGCTTCGTAACGCGGAAATCGTCTCGCATTTATTCGAGGGCGAAGAGTTCGGATTCTCAATTGATGAGAAGAGCATCCGTGTAGATTATTCTAAAGCGCAGGAGAGAAGCCGTAGGGTTAGCGATAAACTGGTTAGCGGTATTGAATATCTAATGAAGAAGAACAAAATAGAGGTAATACGAGACGAGGCGACGTTTACGGCGCCAAAGTCAGTGCGCCTGAAAAATACGGGCGAAATATTACAAGCGGACAACATCATTATTGCAGTGGGCGCAAGGCCGATTCGGATACCGGGAATTGATTTTTCTTCCTCCTACATCCTTGACTCGAAAAAGGCTTTGCAGTTAAAAACCGCACCAAAGAGCGTACTCGTAATTGGTGCGGGCGCAATTGGCATGGAGTTTGCAACAGTATGGCAGGCATACGGAGCAGAGGTAACGGTTGTTGAAATGCTGCCCCGTGTGCTGCCAAATGAAGATGCGGATGTATCCAAAGAAGCACAAAAAGGCTACGAGAAAAACGGCATTAAGATAATGACACAGGCTAAGGTATCCAGGGTCGAAGCAAATGGCGGCAAGACAAAGATAACGGTCACAACGGCAAAGGGAGTTCAAACACTCGAGTGTGAGTATTTGCTCGTATCGGTGGGAATCAAACCGAACAGCGACGTAATCGGCATTGAAAATACCGGTGTTAAGCTAAGTGAACGCGGGTATATTGAAGTGGATGACATGTTGCGTACGAATGTAAGCGGAGTGTATGCGATTGGCGATATCACCGGTAAATTGGCATTGGCGCATGCGGCCAGCGCTCAGGGCGTAGTTGCTGCAAAGCACATCGCCGGCAAAGAGACCGTGCCGATTGTCTATGAAAACATTCCTAAATGCACCTATGGGCTGCCGGAAACAGCAAGCGCAGGGTTGACGGAGCAGCAGGCGAAGGAGCGCGGCATCGAGATAAAGACAGGAACGTTTCCGTTTGCGGCAAACGGGAAGGCAATTGCATATGGCGCCCCTGAAGGGTTTGTGAAGATCGTGGCTGGCAAAAAGCACGGAGAAATACTCGGTGTACATATGGTCGGCGCGCACGTTACCGAAATGATTGCAAGTGCAGTCGGATATTTGTCGCTGGAATGCACATTGGATGAACTCTCCGATATCATTCATCCGCACCCGACGATGAGCGAAGCAGTTATGGAAGCGTCACATGTCGCAGAAGGGTTGGGGATACATGTTTAACGGTTTATTATTGTTATATAAGAAATAGGTAAAAAAAATGTGGAGGAATGATGATGCTAAAAAATAAAATTGCTTTTATCACAGGTGCTGCTTCCGGTATTGGACGTGCTATTTGTATTACTTTGGCAAAGTACGGAGCAGATATTGCTGCGGCTGATATTAACGTAAAAGGACTTGAGGAAACGGTTGAGAAAGTAAACCAATTGGGGAGGAGATGCTCATTAATTGAGCTAGATATTTGTAATAAGAAACGAGTAGAAAAATCGGTTCAAAGTGTGATAGATGAATATGGTACAATAGATATTTTTGTAAATAGCGTAGGGACATTACACGCTTCTATGATTATTGATTTAGAAGAAGATGTTTGGGATAAGGTGATGGATGTAAATGTGAAGGGTGTCATGCTGGTTAGCCAAGCAGTTGCCAGAGAAATGATAAGTAAAAGGTACGGGAAAATCATTAATATTTCTTCAATGGTTTCAAAGATTGGAGAAGTAGGAAATGGTGTATATTGCGTTTCTAAAGCTGCAGTTAATATGTTTACACAAGTTTTAGCAATGGAGCTTGCACAGTATAATATCAACGTTAATGCGGTATGTCCGGGGCATACCGATACAGAACTGTTGAATAGTGTTTTTGAAACAAGAGGTCCGCTCATGGGGTTATCGGCACAAGAACTTAAAGAGGAATTAATATCAAGTGTACCCTTAAAAAGACTGGCGGAGCCAGAAGATATAGCTGAGTTAGTGGCTTTTCTTGTAAGCGATAAATCTTCCTATATCACAGGTATCCCTATTGTAATTGGTGGAGGAAAAATTTCTATATAAGAATCAATAATCTAGTAATTAGGATGTTGTAAATCGCCTTGTAAAAATACGAATAAATATATAGGAGAGTGAAATTTGTGGCAAACCTTTATGGGACCGAAATAAACCGAAAAGAGTTACTGAAACGTATTGGGGATATTTCACAAGTAGCCGGTGTAAAAGAATATGTTTTATCGTCCGGTAAAGCACGTGGAGTTAGGGCACTGGATTTTAAAACGGGTTCGGGGCTCACGTTTACTGTGCTTCCTGGCAGGGCTATGGATATTGCATTTGCTGATTTTAATGGTATGGCAATTGGATATATTTCTAAAACTGGAATTGTCGCACCTTCCTATTATGAAGAACCGAAAAGGGGTTTCTTCAGGAGTTTTTTTGCAGGGCTTCTTACAACATGTGGTCTTGGGTATATGGGCGCGCCTAATAATGACAATGGTGAAGAACTAGGTTTGCATGGAAGAATTTCCAACACTGATGCTGAAGATGTATGTGTAAGTAATGAATGGAATGAAGATGAATTTATTATGACTGCGCGAGGGAAAATGCGGGAAGCAAAGTTTTTTGGAGAATACTTTTTGCTAGATAGAACAATCAAGGCGAAACTTGGAGAAAACAAGATATATATTCACGATAAAATAGAAAATTCTAGTTTTGTAGAACAACCGTTGATGTTGCTTTATCATTTCAATTTTGGATATCCGCTTGTGAGCGAGGATGCAAGGATGGTAACGTCACCGGGTTTGGTTGTTGCCCGGAACGAACATTCAAAAAAAGGGCTTTCTTCATGCAAAACTTTTGAGAAACCGACAAACGGTTACGTCGAGGAATTATATGAGTATGATTTGGAAGCTGATAAAGATGGGTTTGTTTATATGGGTATAGTTAATTACAAAATAAATCTAGGAGTTTATTTAAAAATTAACAAATCCCAAATACCTAGAGTTGGTGAGTGGAAGCAGATGGGTGAAGGAGAATTTGTTGTGGGGATTGAACCTGTTTTAGGTTCAGTAGAAGGAAGAAGCAAAGCTAGAACACAAGGCAATTTATGCGATATTAAGCCGCTGGAAGTAAAACACATAGACCTTGAGTTAACAGTATTATCTTGTGAACAAGAAATTAAAGAATACGAAAAGAAAGTAAAGCAATTGAGTTTATAAAGCAAATTTGATATACTCTAGAATAGTCTGAGACGCTGATAGAAATTTACAGGATTAACAGATTATCCTTTGTTTCCGGTAAGCTATAAGAAGATAGATGTCAAATATATATTTATGTTTTGAGTGTGCGATGCTAAAATTATCTGATATAAAAAACAAATATCCTTGGGATTGTTATATGAATTCTGTTAATGAATCCTGGGAGAGAGCCGTTAAAGAGAATGACAAGCAAACGATCGTTCTTGATGATGACCCGACGGGCATTCAGACCATGAGTAATATAGCCGTGTATACGTCCTGGTCAAAAGGACTGCCGAAGAAGATAACCGGTGAAAAAGCAAATGTTGTGTTTGTATGGACGAATTCACGTGCGCTAAGTGCTGACGACGCAAAAAGTCTATACCGAAGCATTGCTAAAGATCTCATTGATTACTATAAGAAAACAGGAATCGAATTCAAAATAATTTCAAGGAGCGATTCAACATTGCGGGGCAATTATCCTGAGGAAACCAGGGCTTTTTATGATATTTGGAAAACCACGTTGCCCATCGACGCAGAGCTTATCATCCCATGTTTCTTTGACGGAGGAAGGGTTACAGTTGACGACATACATTACTTAATACAGGACGGCAAGCTTGTTCCATGCGCTGATACCGAATTTGCGAAGGACAAGACGTTTGGATACACATCGCACGACATGAAGGAATGGGTAGCCGAGAAACACGGATGGGGCTTAATAGAAAGGGTTACGTCCATAACGCTTCGGGAGCTGCGCAGTGCAAATACACAAAGCGCGTATAAAAAGCTGACCGATGCACAGAATTTTGAAAAAATAATAATAAATGCTGTTGAAATGGATGATTTAAAGGTATTGGCGGCGCTGCTTTCAAAAGCGATAAAGAGCGGTAAACGTTACATATTTAGAACAGCTGCTTCGTTTGTGAATGCAGCCAGCGGTGTTATGCCGAAAAAGGCGTGTATTCATTTGGGAGACAGCAAGAACGGTCTGTTTATTGCAGGGTCTCATACGGGTTTGACTACGGCTCAGATAAAAAGCTTAATAAAAAGCGGTGCCATCGGGCTGGAGTTAGACGTAACGCATGTTTTTAACAGGCGCGCGATGGACAGGAAAATACGGAGCTTGAGAAAAAGAGCAGTACAATTGTTAAAACAGAATAAGAGTGTTTGTATTTATACACCGAGAGAATACCATGAATTTAAAGGGAAAACAAACTTAGAGATTGCAATAGCGATATCCGACGCATTGGTAAATGTGGTACGAAAGGTCTACCGTTTTGCCGATTATATCGTAGCAAAAGGCGGAATTACTTCGCACGAGATAGCAGTGAAGGCGCTGAATATAAAAAAGGCGACAGTTCTTGGGCAGGCTATACCCGGTGTACCGGTTGTGGCTGTAAAAAAGATGTGTAAAAAACAGTTGAACTACACGATATTTCCCGGCAATGTAGGAGGCATAAACTCGCTGGTTAAAATCAAACAAATATATGAAGGTGGTAATGATTATGATGTTGGTAAATCGTGACGATTTGGTGCAAAATGTATTGCCCGGCCGCATTATTCAAAATTGTGTCGGCAAAGAGGCTTTTTCAGCGAGCGAAAAAATGACGATGGGATTTGCACGGTATTGCGCTGAAGCAGGCGTTATGGAGCCGCATCATCATGCCGAAGAGATTGTTTATATTATAAGCTCGGACAGGGCGTGGGTTCGCTGCGGCAGTGCGGAGCAGAATATGGGTGAGGATATACCCTTAGAGGTTGGCATGACACTGCATTTTCCAGAACTGGAATGGCACGTTTTTGAATATGAAGAGGGCGGATATTTGGAAATTATATTTTTCTATGGGCAGACAGAAAATATACGACCGGAAGAGATGTTGAAAAGCAGATAAAAAATAAAAATAGCGGCAGTGAACTATAAAGATAGTTAGAATTAATACAAAAGGAAAAACGGCATATGCATAATTAGAGGGCAGAAAATCAAAGGTGCATCGAGTCGATTATAACCAATTTCGGCTGCACAGTTCCCTAGGGAACTTAACGCCAAGAGATTATATTTTGGAGACAAAATAGGACGTCTATTTGCTGCCAGCAAATAGTTCGAATTGAACGTCCCTCCAAATATTGACACTGTGCTATTGGCGGTGCTAAAACGTTAGAAATGGGTGAGCGAAAAATATAGTTAATCGGCGGAGTAATTAAAATGGTAAACTCTTCAGCATTAGCTAAAGGAGTGTGTAAACTTGAAATGCGAGATTTGGAAGAGACAGAAATTGTTTAGGCTATTTTTCAAATATTAACTCGAATTTGTTAGGAGTTGCATATAATCACAAATATCATAGTGTTCAAACCTCATTATATGTCTTCGGTATAAGAGTTATAAAAACAATTAGAATATTATTTCCGGTAGCGTACAAGCTGCTTAACAGTATCATTCACAATATCTGCAAATTCCTTCTGGCATTCACAGCCGGCTTTAAATATATTTTCCGGTTCAGCGTAAGCAATATATTTGGAGTGATAGGCTGTCATTGAAAGAAGGTACAACATTTCCCTTTCAATACCTTTTTCATGTGCAACCCTTAGCACTTCACAAAGAGAACCTAATAAGTCTTGAGATGCTGAAGCAGGTAAATGATATATTATATCCTCAAGTGTCTCTACCTGCTCTTTAGTATATCGATGATCCTGTTTTGACTTTACATTGCTGTTGCCAACCAGATAGTCTACAGAGACATTAAAATAATTCGCAGCTTTAACAGCAAAATTAATATCCGGTGTCCGGCGATTGCTCTCATAAAAATTGATTGTCATGCGAGCAACACTAAGCTCATCAGCAAGCTCCTGCTGTGTCAAATTCTTTTCATCTCTCAATTCACGTAACATACGGCTAAACATATCTGCTCTCCATTCACATGCTATATAAACATAATAGCATGATAAAGGTGTGATTACAATAAAAATCAAATATAACTAAAATTACTATTGCAATCACAATTAACGTGTGATACTATGTGTAAACAATAAATGATTATACTACGAAGACAAGCACGAGAGGAGCGAGAACATATGAGATACCGGAAACGGAAACGGAAAAGACGAATTCAAAACTTAGTAGCTCTTTCAAAAAGCTGACACCTGTACGCAGGCGGTCGGCTTTTTTAGTTTCGGTATTAGTACCCTCTGACCTCCAATAGTTCGGATAGGACATAAAAAAGCAATAAAAAAACTAAATAACACATTTCAAGTACAAGCTGCTTATTGTAGGTGAGAGTTCTGACAGCTTGAAATATTACGAGATTATACGGAGGAAAATTATGCAGGAGAAAGTAATCAGTATTCGGTTAAACACAGATAAGCTGACTGACAAAAAAGCGGACGAGATTTTATCAAGTTTACCAAGAAGACGAAAAAGCGAGTATATCAGAAATGCCATTATCGCATATAACAATCAGGAAAATATGTTGGAGCTGATGAAACAGGCGTTGCTGGAAGCAATGAATGATTGGGATGATAAACAGGTAGAAAAAAAGGATGCAATCAATGAATCCAAAAGCGGATATGTAGATTTTCTTAAATCATTATAGGAAAGCGAGAAAAATGTTACATAATGTAATACAGAAAAAGCTGTTGCCACCAATAGTGTACACCACAACAAGACAAGACGATGGCACATACTGGGAAAACCATATTACACAGTGTAAAGCGATTAGTATTATTGCCACCAACAGTGTGTGGCAAACAAGAAAATCCGCAAAACAGTAATTGCAAATGCAAAAATCAGCTTAACTATTTCTGGTATTGAAGCAGAAAACGAATCAACATGGAGACAATATTTTTTTCTCAGCCTGTAAAAAGCTTGATAAACATCAAAGCAAAATCAAAGCTCAAAAAGTTGGAGTTTCTGGGTTTGCAAGCACGGCACATGCGCCCACAAATACCTGCTTGACAGGGAGTTTCCACTCCCTATGACCCACTTAGATGGCGGTAAACCGCTTAGTATTTAGAAAGGAATCAAACATGAGAACAAGAAATAATATGATAAAAATCATGCTCAATGATAAAGAGCTGGATCATCTTAACAAGCAGTTAGAGAATAGCAGTCTGAATAAATCAGGATTAATACGTAAGCTTATTATGAACCTTGAGATTAATCCTGCTCCTGCGGACGGGTATAGACAAATCGTTGGTTTGCTATCTAACGCTACAAACAATCTAAACCAAATCGCGCGCCACGCAAATACAACTGGGTCTGCGGACAATGAAAAGTTGGAAGCCGCAATCATCCTTATACGAAAATGCTGGCAGCAGTTGAGGGAGCTGCGCTGATGGCAATCACAAAAATCATTGTTATTCGAAACCGATTAGATAAGCGAGTAAGCTATGTACTCAACGAGGATAAAACAGCTTTGAATAATGTGCTGGAGTACGCCGTTGATAATGACAAGATCCAGAGAGAGCAGCGGTTGTTTGAGAGCGCTATGAACTGCAATAAGGCGACGGCTTTCCAAGACATGATGCAGACCAAAAAGCATTTCGGTAAATCGGATAAAGTACAAGGTTACCATATCATTCAATCCTTTAAGCCGGGTGAGGCAACACCTGAAATTGCACATCAAATAGGTGTGGAGTTCGCCGAAAAATGTTTTGGGCAATATGAGGCTGTAATCGGCACGCACCTAGATAAGAACCATCTTCATAACCATGTAGTGGTCAACTCCGTATCCTTCATTGACGGAAAGAAATACCGCAATAACTTGAAAGACTATTACAAGGATATTAGAGGAACATCAGACGCTCTTTGCAAAGAATATGGATTATCCATTATTGAAGAAAATGAGCAAAAGCGATCCGTCAGCTATGTAGAATGGCTTGCAAGGAACAAAGGCAAAATGTCATGGCAGACGATAATAAGGAATGACATAGATGACTGTATCAGGCAAGCTTTTAGTTTCGGTAACTTCATAATGCTGATGGAGCACAAAGGCTATGAAATAAAACAGGGTAAATACATTTCATTCAAGCCGATGGGCAGAGAGCATTCCTCCAGAGGATATAAGCTCGGTAATGAATATTCGTTTGTGAATATCCAAAACAGAATTGAAGGCAAGGACTTATCCCTGGATTTAAAAAAACTGGAACAGTATATGAAGAAAAAGCATGAGTTCAAACCATACCCGAAAGTCAAACCGGGCAGTTTTAAGGCATTATGTTTGCATTATATGTATTTGCTCGGACAAGTAAAAAAGAATCAAGCGCCGGATGAAATAACTCATATTTTAAAGGAAGATTTAATCAAATTTGAGAAGATGACTAGGGCATTTGATTTTGTGCATGACAGAAATTTAGAAACTGTTGAGCAAGTGCTGGCCTATAAAGATAAATGCTATCAGAAAATCAACAAATTAAAAGATGTAAAAACAGAATTGCAAGCTGAAAAAGAAAAGCATAATCCAGCTTATAATGCACTACGAAAAATTAAGATGCTTAATAAACCACATCAATTGTATCTCAATGGTTATCATGAAATGCAGGATGAACATGATGCATATCTGAAAGCACGGAATATGCTCAAAACATTGGGTTATGAGACTCCAGCTCAAATTGAATCATTGGAGCAAATCAAGAGCAGTGTTGAAGACCGCTTATCAACTACCGAATTGAAAATCAGAGACATTAGAAAAGAGATACGTTTTTGCAATACTGCTCTTGAGCTAAATAATCATATCGAAATGAAAATGCAGGGGCTTAAAAAGTTGGATAGGGATGATAATCAAAAGAGACTCACAGGCAAAGAGATGGCGCGAAATTTAATGGAAAGGTAAGAAAACTTAATGAATAAAAATAATGACAAGAATCCAATAGTGAAACAAGAGAACACATTTGGTGTCGGTGATGATTTTATGATATCAAAACTCAAAATCGGCAAAACCAATTTTATCGTCTCCAGCTACTTTTATGAAGGAAAATCATTCCCCAGCGCAATGGAGCCGGTAATAAAGCATAAAATTAAAGCATCTTAAGTAGACTTGACTCGGGTTACGGAGTATACTTAGCGTAAGGCTAAACTACTTCGTAATTTGCGCTTGTTTCATTAGAAAGGAACAGTATGCAGAAAGATTATAAAGTAGGATTATATTTACGGCTTTCGCGGGATGACAGTAATTCTGACAGTGAAAGCTTGAGCATATCTAACCAAAGAACTATGCTCACAGACTATGCAAATGAAAGGAGTTGGGAAGTAGAAGACATTTACATCGACGATGGTATCTCAGGTGTTACATTTGATCGTCCGGCGTTTACTCGGTTGATAAAGGACATCGAGAATAAGCGCATCAACATGGTCATCACAAAAGACTTATCACGATTGGGACGCAACTATGTGAAGGTGGGAGAATATACCGATTATTTCTTTCCGAAGCATAAGGTGCGGTATATTGCGGTCAATGAGAATTACGACAATAGTAAGGATAACGACTTCATTGGATTTCTGAATATATTCAATGAGCACTATGCCAAGGATATATCAAGGAAGATAAAATCGGTCAAAACGTCGCAAATGAAGCAGGGACTGTTTATAGGAAGCCAACCGGCGATGGGTTACATGAGAGATTCTAGTGATAAGCACTTATTGATTATTGATGAAGATGCAGCAGAAATCATAAAGCGTAAGTTTCACCGTTATTCTATCGGCGACAGTGCAAGGCATATTGCGGAGACCTTCAACCAAGAAGGAATACCGACACCAAGAGAGTATTTTTTCAAGCGAATCGGCAAGCTGAACCCTTATACGAGTGATGCGACTACTTGGGGAAGCTCAACCATCATCCGAATGTTGGGAAATCAGGTTTACCAAGGACAAATGTGTCAAGGTAAGCGCCGCAAGAAAACGTTCAAGATGCAACGCAGAGACGTAATACCTGAAGAGGATTGGATTGTGGTTAAGGATACCCACGAACCATTGATTGATGAGATCACTTGGAATCGGGTACAAACTATCCTGAAGCGCAATAAGCGGAGCGCTAAGCCTAGATTAAAGGCTAACCAAACGATTGCTCTCTTCTCCGGCAAAGTGCGTTGTGCGGATTGTCAGGCGCTGATGACGTATACTTACTCCAAGAACACTGTTTATAAGCCGTACTATAAGTACCGGTGCAGTACATACCGCAATCAGGGCAAGACGGCTTGCAGCTATCATGCGATATTGGAAGATGAACTAAAAGCGATTGTTCTGACGGAAATTCAGAAGTTCTCAAAAATCACTGCCATTTATAAGGATGAGATGCTGGATAAGTTGATTGACATTAACAGCAACATACAGCTTAAAAGCAACAGTCTGCTTGAAAGGCAAATTCGCAAGACCAATAGAGAGCTTCAAGGGATAGCACCGAAGATTGATGTTCTGATTGACCAGATGGCGAATGGGAACATATCCGAAGCGATGTTTAAAAAGCTGATGAATCAGTACGAGCAGAAGCAAATTGAATTGTCTGAAAAGCTGGCAGAGCAAAAAGCAGAGTTGTCTTCAATCAAGGATGACATCGGGAACATAAGGCATTTGATTGACTGTTTCAAAGAGCGAGTATATATTGAAGAACTTGATAGAGAAACAGTGGTGGAGCTTATAGACTACATTGAAGTTTTTAAGAAAGAGAAGATTGACAACGAATATCTGCAAAGAATTGATATTCACTTCAACTTTGTAGGGCAGATAACCAGTGATCATTTTCAAGCATTGAAAGATTTTGTTCTTGAAAGTGAAGCAGAAAACCAAACTAACATGACACAGGTTGTGTGACCAAAGATATCAAAGAAAAGAAAAACGACACATTGAGTGCCGTCTGTCGGTGGCGGAGAGGGTGGGATTCGAACCCACGGATGCGCTAACATCACCGGTTTTCAAGACCGGCACTTTCAACCAGACTCGGACACCTCTCCACAATTGCTTTTTTTCAAGCATTGCTAGTATAGCAAACAGCAGGCGCAATCGTCAAGCCAAAAGAACAGGTTTCGCCATTCTTTTTGCGTGCACCTGCCATTCTTTTATACCGCGCCGCCGTCCCGCGCGTCCTGCCGCCCGGCGATAGTCTTGCCAAAGTGCTTAATCTGCCGTATAAAATCCAGCTTCTCCCGCTCAGAAAACTCGCTCAGCAGCTCGCTCA
>PVMS01000744.1_pt1 | contig 12283 bp, 13 predicted proteins | sample 1853461 | NCBI WGS metagenome assembly PVMS01 (sample SAMN08582032, study PRJNA380276) | Marine sediment metagenome, whole genome shotgun sequencing project. | isolation source: ocean sediment barecode stripped | collected 2017
ATTATGAAAGAATTCTCAGGCAAACCCTACAAACTCGTGTTAGAACCCGGAAGATCACTAATAGGGAATGCCGGTATGCTGGTAACCAAGGTGCTCTATCTTAAAGAAGGTACCGCAAAAAAATTCGTTATTGTTGATGCGGCGATGAATGATCTTATAAGACCAGCATTCTATGGATCCTATCACGAAATTCTAACTGTTAGGCAAGACTCTAAAGGTAGTGCGGTTGTTGATGTTGTAGGGCCAATCTGCGAGTCAGGGGATTTTCTTGCACAGGATAGAGAGCTTCCTGTAGTAAAGAGTGGTGATTTATTGGCACTACTCAGCGCTGGAGCTTATGGTTTTGTAATGTCCTCAAATTACAATACCCGTCCCCGTGTTGCCGAGGTACTTGTTAAAGGGAATGAATTCTCAGTAGTCAGGGAAAGGGAAACATATGAAGAATTACTAAGTCTCGAGCGAATTCCCGAATTCATCTAGAAAGTATCTTGCCTATGGAAGCTGACTACTCTCTATGTTTTATGGCGCGGCTCTACCCTCAATTTAATGTGCAATAATATAAATGTTTAGGATTGTGTAAGGAGGGGTAATTAACCATCCCCTGGACATACATTTAAAAGCTTGGGGGAGTGTCTATTAGCTTCTCTGCTTCTTCAATTATTTCCATTAATCTCTCTTTAAACAGAGTTATTCCGCCAAGGGGAATTACTATACAAGATCTACCACCGCTTAATTCTGTAATTCTCAAATATTTACCTTTATGGTTTTCTTTTACATCGAAGAAAAACCTTTTTGATTCAATGTCAACGTGTTTGCTTGCGTGTTCTTTTTCAGTCCTCTCTGCTCTCTCTGCTCTTTCCATCTTCTTATGACCTCCGCCTCATTCCCTATGGTTGGGATATTATTTGTGGTTTACTGCGTATGGGTCGAAATAATAACCCTATGATTTATAAAAATCAAGATGAAAAGTTAAAATTAGATGATGTATAATTTGAGGACAGCAATTTAACTCAGAAGGAGAAAGAAATATGTCCAATAGGGTAAAATTTGGTATAGCTGCACCAGTACCTGGAGAGTCAGTTCAGGCATTGATTGATTTCTCTAAGAAAGCTGAAGAAGGTGGTTTTGATACTGTATGGTTTCCGGATCATGTTGTATTTATGGCTAAAAAGCTGACACCTGAGGTTTGGTCTGTAATTACAGCTGCGTCTACTCAAACGGACTCTATACACTTTGGAAGCGTAGGAGATGCTCATAGGATGCATCCTGCAATTTTTGCTCAAAGACTGGCGACAGTCGATCATATCTCCAACGGAAGAAGTTTTGTATGTATTGGCTACGGAGAGAAAATGAACCTTGATCCTTACGGGATTAAGTGGAATAAACCTCTCTCACGGGTGGTTGAATCGGTAAAAATTATGCGTGCTCTTTGGAAAGGTGAATCAGTTAATTTTGAGGGGGAATTCTACAACCTCACTGATGCGGAGCTCAGAATACAACCGATCTCTAAAAAAAGTATACCGATTTACATTGCCGCCACAGGGCCCAGAGCGCTAAGAGTTGCGGGGGAATACGGGGATGGATGGCTTACCAATGCAATGCCCTCAAGAGTTTTTAAGGAGAAATCTCTTGCAGTAGATGAAGTGGCTCAGAATAGAGATGAGAGCCTCGGCCCTATTGAGAAAACTCTGTTTATCTTTATCTCAATTGCTACAGATGAGGACGAGGCATATTCAACCCTCGAACCAGTCAAGCATGCGCTCATATGGCCCGAGCTTTTATCTCAAGCGGGTTATGATATAGAGATTGATGATGAGTATAAGGGGCTTGAATACACAAAAATTATGCCTAATGACACTGTTATGCTTAGAAAATTCAAAGAGATGGGGGAAAAATATTATTCTCGGGACATTGTAATGGATTTTGTAATAGCGGGCTCAAAACAGGATGTAATAAAAAGGATTGAAGAATATATAGAGGCCGGGGTCGGCCATTTCTTTTTAAGAGATTTCAGCCCTGATAAGCAAAAATCGTTTGATATAATTTCTAAGGAAATAATGCCTTACTTCAGGAAATGAAATATAATAGATTATTTACTCCATTTTATTTGTGTATTCTTTAGACTGAGAATTCCGATATGAAATTGTTCTAAAGTATTTTGTTTCCTAATGCTCAATTCTTGTAAGAATCTGAGCAAAGTCTCCGCAAGGGCCACTGAACTTATCAGATTTGACATAAACTTTTCTCATATAGTCTAATGCACCTGAGTAGAATTTAAAATCTCTTGATAATTTGCTAAAAATAACGGGGTCCCCTTTACCCATTTCAAGATCAAGCCTGGAAACTACGAAATACGATTTCATCCCCTCATTAAGGTAGTAACTTAGGTAAGAATTCTTGTCTACATATTCTCTAAACATACCGCTCATAAAAAGGGAAAAATCTCCAACATATTTTCTCAGTTCTCTCTCAGTGTTTTCACTCGTGTTCTTTTGGTTTTCTATGAGCATACCCACTATGGTTTCAACCTTCCTGCCATCAGAATCGGTTAATTTGTAAAGTTTTTCTGTTCGTGCAAATTCAGTGAGCATATCAGTAAGATACATAGCTCCTTTATCGTCTTTCTCTTTTCCCAGATCAAAAAAGCTCATATTTACTATTTTGCTAAAATATGATTTTATAGAAGTAGGATTGATTTTTCTGAAGTTCACCATATCTCGATCCTCCCTTGAGTGTGAATAAGCTTATAATATCACTTTAGGAAAAGAGTGAACAAATGTCAAACGGTGTTTTCGTTTTAGAGTGCTATGGGATATAATCTCCAAGCTATAGCTTTTATACTTCGAATGAAAATTGATTATAACTAAAACAATTAAGACGAGGATTTCATGGCCAGAATAAAAATAACCCCTCCTAAAAAATTTGATTTCTCAACTGAAATAAGTCTTAGGATAAGTGATATTAATTACGGCGGACATTTAGGGCATGACTCAATACTGTCTCTAGCTCATGAGGCGAGGGTGAGATTTTTTAAGAGCCACGGCTTTACCGAGCTAAATGTTTTCGGTCCTGCAATGATACTTTCTGATGTAGCGATTTACTATAAATCAGAGGGTTTTTACGGGGATAGTATAGTAATAGATATTGCAGTGTGTGATTATCTTAAATACGGTTGTGATCTTGTATACAGATTGACTGAGAAGAAAACAGGTAGGGTAGTTGCGATATTAAAGACGGGGATTGTGTTTATCTATTATGAAAAACGTGAAGTTGCTCCTGTACCTAAAGAATTTAAGAAATTGTTTAGAGAACGTAAGTACAGCATAGAAATACAAAGTAAAACTTCGGACTGATTAACTATTTCTAAGTCCCTTCTATATTTTCTCTACTATTATTGCAATGCCCATTCCGCCGCCGATGCATAGAGAAGCTAGACCCAGTTTTACATCCTCTCTCTTTTTCATTTCGTGAAGTAGAGTAACAAGTATTCGAGTACCCGAAGCACCTATAGGATGACCGAGTGCAATAGCCCCTCCGTTAACATTAATTTTATCTTCCGGAATAGGGAGGTCCCTTAGTACAGCTAAAGATTGTGCCGCGAATGCTTCATTTAATTCGAATAGATCGATGTCATCAAGTGAAAGTTCTGCCTTATCAAGAGCTTTCTGAATAGCAGGCACCGGCCCGATTCCCATGATTGATGGGTCTACTCCCACAACTGCATAAGATATTATTGAAGCAACAGGCTTTAGCCCAAGTTCCTTAGATTTCTCATCGGAAGTAACAAGCACTACCGCAGCGCCGTCATTAATCCCTGATGCATTACCAGCAGTAACAGTTCCATCTTTTTTAAAGGCTGGCCTTAGTTTTGAAAGACCCTCAATTGTAGTATTCCCCTTAGGATGTTCATCAATTTCAAATGGGATAGGGTCAGCTCTTCTTTGAGGTATCATTACAGGAACTATCTCATTTTTAAATTTGCCCTCTTCCATGGCAGCTTTGTATTTAACCTGGCTCTTATACGCAAATTGGTCTTGTTCTTCTCTGCTTATATTGTAAGCTTCTGCAAGATTTTCAGCGGTAACACCCATATGATAGTCATTGAAAATATCCCAAAGACCATCATAAACCATTCCATCAACAATCTCTTCCTTTGGCATACCCATCTTATATCCATACCGTGCTTTATTTAGATAAAAGGGAGCCTGATTCATGTTCTCAACCCCGCCTGCAATAATTGTCTCAGCATCCCCTGCTTTAATTGCCTGAGCCGCCAATGCTATAGACTGAACCCCTGATCCGCACACCCTGTTAATTGTGAAAGCAGGCGTCTCTATTGGTAATCCCGCATCTAGAGCTATTTGTCTAGATGTATTCATTCCCTGCCCAGCAGTAAGGATACTACCCATTATGCAGTCATCAATTTCTTTTGGATCCACATTAGTACGTTTAAGTATTTCCTTTATAACAGTTGATCCTAATTTTACTGTAGAGGTATCTTTCAACGTACCACCGAAAGATCCGATTGCAGTTCGTAGAGGTTCACTGATAACAACTTTTTGCATTGATTTGCCTCCAAAGGGGTTTTGAGCGAGTGCGAAGCGGTTATTTCTGGATACTACCTTACGAAAATGTTATATCAAGTAATATGCTGCTTTCCTTGACACTCCCTTTCATGTTGGGTAATTCGTTAGATAACAAAATAAGGAGACTAATCGAAATTGTCTAAGATAAAGGTTGGCGTTATTTTTGGAGGAAGGTCTGTTGAGCATGAAGTTTCTTTACTTTCCGCAAAATCCATAATTAAGCATATAGATTCAGATATCTATGATATATATCCTATCTTCATAGATAAAAACGGTTTGTGGCATAAAGTACGAATAGATGAATGGCTAAATGACGGAGAACTTGAAGTACATCTCGACTCGTTTCTTACTCCTTCATTGAATCATGAAGATCCGGGGTTTTTTCAGATCAGCGAATCAAATGTGTTAAATGAGATTAAACTAGATGCTGTCTTTCCTGTTCTTCATGGTACTCACGGAGAGGACGGTACTATTCAGGGCATGCTAGAGCTCATGGGTATACCTTTTGTTGGGGCATCGGTATTGGGTTCTTCAATAGGTATGGATAAGATAGTAATGAAAGCTGTGCTGAAAGAAGCTTCACTTCCCGTTGTTCCCTATATCGGTTTTTATAAATATGAGTGGGAAACTGACAAAAAAACAATAAGAGATAGAGTCCTTAGCTCCATTGGTTTTCCGTGTTTTGTTAAATCTGCGGATCTGGGCTCTAGCGTAGGTATTTCTAAAGTTAGTTCAGATGCCGGATTAAACGGAGCAGTAGATTCTTCATGCCAGTTTTCAAATAGGGTATTAGTTGAAAAAGCTGTATCAAATCCAAGAGAGATAGAGATTAGCGTTCTTGGGCATGAGAATCCTATCGCATCTTTGCCTGGAGAGGTTATACCTCATAGGGAGTTCTACGATTACACTGCTAAATATTTGGAAGAGGGGACTGAGCTAATTGCACCTGCTCCGCTTGATGAAGATATGAATAACAAACTCAAAGAATTAGCAGTAAAAACATTTAAAGCTCTTGATTGCAGCGGTATGGGAAGAGTTGATTTTCTAATAGACGGAGATACTGGAGATATCTTTATAAGTGAAATTAACACCATTCCGGGTTTTACTCAAATCAGTATGTACCCAAAGCTTTGGGAAATAAGTGGGATAAGTTTTACCGAGCTAATTACTAAACTCATTCAATTTGCGATAGATAGAAAAAATGATAAGTTGAAACTGAGAACCGATATAAAAGAGACAAGCTAAAAGGAGTAAAGAAATATCTTAATAAAACTTGCATAGGTCTATCTTATAGTTGTAAGCTTCATCTCTTGGGACTTAGCAAATATAACAATTTCTATTAAGTAAGAATACTGTTTTCAATACGAAATAGCGGGTTATTATGAGCACTCAAAAATCAAGTCAGCCACCGCGGCTTAAGAAAAGTTTAAAGTTGTTTGACGTTTATGCATTAGCTACAGGAACAACTCTAAGTGCCGGGTTTTTTTTGTTGCCGGGGATTGCGGCTATGAGTACCGGACCTGCTATCACTATGGCTTATCTAATAGCTGCACTACCTCTTATTCCGGCTACATTCTGTATAGTGGAGCTTTCTACAGCAATGCCAAGGGCTGGTGGTGTATATTATTTTCTGGACCGCTCAATGGGTCCCCTTCTAGGCACCGTTGGTGGTATAGGTACCTGGCTTGCCCTTATTCTTAAAGTCGCCTTTGCGTTGATTGGTATGGGTGTTTATATTGGGCTATTTATTCCTAACCTCCCTATTGTTCCCTTAGCAATTGCAATTGCAGTTGCCTTGGGTGTGCTCAATCTTCTGGGTGCCAAGACAAGCGGTAAATTTCAGATTTATTTTGTTGTGGTTCTGCTTTTAATTTTGATTGGATTTATCGGAACGGGAGTTCCCGAGATTCATCTGTCTCATTTCAGTGGGTACTTTGACTCGGGCTCGGGAGCCATCTTATCTACTGCGGCCATGGTTTATATAAGCTATGTTGGTATTACAAATGTTGCCAGCCTTTCTGAGGAAGTAGAAAATCCGGAGCGGAATCTTCCACTCGGAATATTTTTAGCGCTTGGGACCGCAATATTGATTTACGGTATTGGAACGGCAGTTATGGTGGGTGTAATACCAATAGAAAAGCTTTCCGGAGACTTATCACCCGTAGCTACAGTCGCGGGAAGTATATTTGGCAAAGTGGGGATTTTAGTAGTATCCGCAGCGGCGCTACTAGCTTTTATCTCGGTAGCAAATGCAGGAACCATGAGCGCGTCAAGATATCCTCTCGCCATGAGTCGCGATTTTATGATGCCGAGCATTTTTCAGAAACTCGGTAAAAACGGAATGCCGTTTAATGCAATAATTGTTACGGTAGGAAGCATAGTTTTGATTCTCTTACTTCTCGATACTTCTAAAATAGTAAAGATAGCAAGCGCCTTTCAATTGTTGATGTTCATGTTTGTATGTATTGCTGTAATCGTGATGAGAGAAAGCAAGATTGATTCATACGATCCGGGCTATCGTTCTCCATTATATCCATGGATGCAAATATTCGGTGTGTTGACAAGTCTATGGCTCCTTAGCTATATGGGAGTATGGACCAAGGTCTTTACAGTGGTGATGTTCGTAATAGGGATAATTTGGTATAAATACTATGTAAGGAATAAAGTTGGGCGGAGCGGGGCGATATATCATATTTTTGAAAAACTCGGACAATCTAGATATGAAGGGTTAGATAGAGAGTTAAGAGGCATACTAAAAGAAAAAGAGTTAAGGAAAGATGATCCCTTTGATCAGCTAGTAGCCCGAAGTCATGTTATTGATATAAGCTCTGGAATAGGGTTTGAAGAAATCGTAGAGAGAGTAAGTACTTTATTCTCTCAGTTTGTACCGGAATCCTATGACAATCTTTATAGGCAGTTTTTCGAAGGTACGGTAGTGGGCGTTACTCCTGTTGCCCATGGTACGGCCCTGCCGCACTCGCGCGTTGACGGACTTAGGCAGATGGAAATGGTTATGGTTCGCTCAAAGTCCGGAGTTCATCTTAAATTTAATAATCCTGCTACTGATAAGGAAGAAGAACAAACCTTACATGCAATATTTTTCCTGCTTAGTCCTATGGATAACCCCACGCAGCATGTAAGAATGTTGGCTCAAGTTGCCAGACAGATTGAGGATGAGAACTTTATGGATGACTGGCTTATAGCTGAAGACGAGCAGCAGCTTAAAGAAACAATATTGCACAATGAAAGATTCCACTCTGTTTATATCCATAAGAATACACCGACTGAACAGATGATCGGAAAGCCGCTGAGCGCAATAAATATGCCTCAGGGAAGCCTGGTTGCTCTAATACGTCGAGGGGAGCAGACTATAATCCCCCGCGGTAGCACAATAATTCAGGAAAATGACAGAATTACCGTTATAGGAGAGCCTTCGAGTATGAAGGAGTTTCACAAAATGTATATCAGTTAAAGCTCTCAACTTAGACTGAGAAAAAAAGAAGAATTATAGGACTTTTGACTATTTTAGCCGGCCTCCCGGGGCTTGGAAGTCGTCTTATTTTTTGGCTTTTTAAGGGAAGTTACACTAGCTTTGGTATGCTATTCTTACTATCATTATTAAAAGTTCTTTTCGGATTACCTATTATTCATATAATTCTCAACGATTTGCTAAGAGCCTATGGTTTAAAGCAATCAAGTGGAATGGGTTAGGTGATATTTGAATTTGTGCTAGTCTTATCGGGAGTATGAATCGAGTTTGGAATTTAGGAATCTAAATTAGAGATATTTCAAATATCTTGATCGTTGAGCTGACAGTCCATATAATTATTAGTCTATAAAAAATTATAGGGAGTTTGAATATAACTATGGGAGTTTCTGAAGATAATTATGAGAAGGCTATTTTTTCCGGAGGGTGCTTTTGGTGTATGCAGCCTCCTTTTGATAGACTCGAGGGTGTAATTTCAACAACCGTAGGTTACACGGGAGGACTTGAAAAAAACCCTACTTATGACGACGTATGCCTAGGTAGAACTGAGCACCTGGAGTCTGTTCAGATTGTCTATAATCCGTCCTTGATCTCATATGAAAAGCTGCTCGAAGTGTTCTGGATTAATGTTGATCCTACTGACGGCGGCGGGCAGTTTGTTGACAGAGGTATGCATTATAGGACCGCTATTTTTTATCACACTCCGGAACAGAAGAAGACGGCAGAGGAGTCAAAAAAGAAACTTGGCGAGACAGCTAGGTATCCCGGCCCCATAGTAACTGAGATAAAGCCAGCTATGGAGTTTTATCCTGCAGAGGAATATCATCAGAAATTTTATGAAAAGAACCCGATCGGTTATTCATCTTATAAAACGGGTTCGGGAAGAGATGGATATATACAATATATGAAAAATATGAAATAGAGGCAAATAGCTGACAATCAATTGTCGGTTAAATATTACCCATATAAGTCAAAAAAATGTTATAGGAGGTATTAAAAAAATGGCTGACGATCAGAGATGGTTTGAGAAGCATGCTCCTGAAATGGCAGAAGGGTGGTGGACTTTTTATAAAGCGGTTGAAGGGGAAACTAAGTTAGATCCGAAGACTAAGGCTTTGATTGCCTTAGCTGTATCCGTACATGGAAGATGTCCCCATTGCACAGAGTCAAGAATTAAGAAAGCGCTTGCCCTTAAAATTAGCAAGGCAGAAATTGCAGAAACAATCATGGAAACTGCACTCTTATCTTCAGGAACTGAAATATTTTGGGCGAAGGAAGTTTACGACAAATACTTAGGTTAAGAACAGCTTATGTTTGCTATTAGCCTTAGAATATTAAAATTCCAGAAAGATATAGAAAACAGCTGATTTATATCTTGTCGTTTTATATTTAATAGGTATAATGATTTCCACTTTGAGTCGGGGTGTAGCGCAGTTTGGGAGCGCGCAGCGCTTGGGACGCTGAGGTCGGAGGTTCGAGTCCTCTCACCCCGACCATTGTTTACAGGGACTTACAAGCTTGACGGTTTATCTCTTCTCTTCATTGTCAGTGAATTTGTCAGTAAGTGATTCAGAAATATTTGATTTTGTCAGTAATTCCACAGCTTCTTTTAGGGAAGTATCTGGATGTGTATAACGCATTGTCATTTTAATATCCGAATGTCCGAGTATTTTACTTACCGCCACTATAGAAGCTCCAGCTTCTATCATCCTAGTAGCTGCTGTATGCCTCAGATCATGGAAGCGGAGTCCGCTTATGCCGGCTTTCTTACATAACCTCTCGTATGATCCCTTAATTGAGTCATGTTCCTTTTTCACTAGAAAGATTGCTAACGATCTATTTCCAGACAGACTTGAGGTGAGGATAAGTACAAATGGTGCCAGTACTGATGTAGGTGGCACTGCTTTAAGCATTGGCGACTTTACACGTCTTGTTATTGAAATAAACCCGAACCTTCAACAAGGCGGATATCCCCAAGATTGGACTGAATTCATTATTACGCCAGAAGTCCTGGGTGAGATACAAGGTCGTATAGCATTCAGATACTTCGTAACTAACGGCGGACCTGATGGAGTTAATGCAAATTATATAGGCATAGATACCTCATGTGTGTTAAAACCCGCTCGAATCCCAACCCTATCCCAATGGGGACTGATAGCTATGGCAGGAATATTAGGTATAGTAGGATTTATGGTTATGAGAAGAAGGAAAGCGGTTGCATAAATAATTCAAGATTCATCCTATCCCCCTTTAGGGATTCAGGTGGGGGTTGTATAAGAAGACTGTTATGTATAGCTCCCACCTGTCATACATTTTAAAAGAGTAAATCCAAGGGAAGCTTCGGTTCCCCTTTTTTGTTTATCATATAGCCATTCAGCTATAGTGGGACCCTAATATAATATGCCCTGAGAGCCTCTCTGAAGCCCGCTACGGCGATATTACCTAGCTAGTCTATGTTATATATATCTTTTTAAAATCTCCCCTTATTCTCGATCTCTACGTAGTGAATGGATTTATACCGCTTCCCATTAAGAAGCTTGTAGAATTAAGCTAGTAAAAACTCTATGCGGTTACCTTCATATAGCACATGGATACTGTACACCGGTTCAGGCGGAGGTGGATTATTACCAGAATCATACTTTACATAAAAACGCTGCTTGACTAGTTTGGGTGGAGAAATACACCTATTTGTCTCATATGTAGTGAACCTATACAGAGGCTTGTATAATTCTTATTTTTGTATTATAATAGTAAGAATTAAAAAGGAGGGGTGAAAAATGATGTTTAAAAACAGATTCTCATTATTTGTAACTACTTTTCTTATTGTTGGTTTCTTCTGTCTAGCTTTACCTGAGAACGGATATTCGGGAGTGTCTTCGCTACCACCACCAACAATGGGACCAATTACAAATATCCCCACCCTATCCGAATGGGGCTTATTATCTCTAGCTGTGGTATTAGGTATTTTAGGCATAGGAGCTTTTCTGGTTATGAGAAGAAGAAAAGCGAGTGCTTAAAATCTAAAAAAACTACAAAATAAAAATAACAAGGGGAGCTTCGGCTCCCTTTGTCGTTTAGTTTTAACATTTGTTATTCCAACTTAAACCGAGCTTGACTAAAGGGGAGCTGTATATCTACAGCATTGGCTATCCTACCTCTTGATACTTTTTACTTGATATTGTCTATTAAATCGTTCTATAATAGGGATAATTTTTAAGGAGGGGCTATAGGATGAAAAAATTAATTGCTATATCTATACTATTAGTATTTGTATCCTTTCCAATAGATTCTTCAGAAGCAGAAATTGTTTTGCAAGGAGAATTTGGTAATACCGGTTTTGTCGGTCCACCACTGACTGAAATGCCCGTAGAATCGCTATCTGGTGAAATTGGGGATTATGAAATCTTCTTCTGTGGAATCAGTGATGATGGAACAAATAACTTTAATAATTCTATTCCAAATTGGACTCCGGTCAATATTGGTGGGTGTGCAGGTTCACCAGACTGTTGACCTTACCCCTATAATAGGTCCATAAGTTAAGTTATTTTTTAGAGAAGTGAGCCTCACCCCAAAGCTGTACCAGGTAAATTAGAGATTTCTGGCTTTTTTAAATGCTTTTTCACATACTCCTCTGGCGTCATATTATCCAGCGCCGAATGTGGCCTAAACTCGTTGTAGTCTCTCCTCCAAGTTTCTATCTTTTCCCTTGCGTCGTCAAGTGACAGAAACCAGTGGGTGTTTAAACATTCATCCCTAAAGCTCCCGTTGAATGATTCTATATAGGCATTATCCGTTGGTTTCCCGGGCCTGGAGAAGTCCAGCACCACTCTGTTCTCATATGCCCACTTGTCCAGGGCCTTCGATATAAACTCGGACCCGTTATCTACCTGTATCCTACCGGGCGTCCTCCCCGTGCAACGCTTCAATGACTGCATTACTCCCACTACCTTATCGGCTTTTATCGAGTGATCAACATGGATTGCAAGACACTCACGACTAAAATTGTCCACTATAGTTAAAGCCCTTATACGGCGGCCGTTAAACAGACTGTCAGCCACAAGATCCATGGACCACGTCTGTTCTATATTGGAGACAACAGGTCTCCTCTCACAGCAGGCCGCCGATACCCTTCGCTTTGGGCGTTTACTCCTCAGATTAAGTCCACTTTCACAATATATACGGTACACCTTCTTATGATTAACATGCCAGC
>PVMS01157499.1_pt1 | contig 12283 bp, 12 predicted proteins | sample 1853461 | NCBI WGS metagenome assembly PVMS01 (sample SAMN08582032, study PRJNA380276) | Marine sediment metagenome, whole genome shotgun sequencing project. | isolation source: ocean sediment barecode stripped | collected 2017
CCGACAGGAGCGATGGCCACCAGTATTGTGCCACGGCCATAACCCCTGGCGGGTTTGGCCAGGGAGGGGTAGAGGCGAAATACCCGCTCCAGTTCTTTCTGGTCCTGCAGTTGGCCAAGCAGGGCGACGGCGAAGACGTCATAGGTTGCCGCTTCGCCCGCCCCTACGAAATGGTAACCTTTTTGTTCAAATTCTCGCTGCAGGGCTTCCTGTAGCACCCGGGCGCGGCGCTTGTATTGGCCCTGCGGGTCATCGGCCCATTTAAGATCCGAGCGCCAGCGCAGAGTGGTCTGGGCAGTGGTCACGAAGCCGGGCATGGTCACGGAAACGGCGCTGGCCTGGCGCAGGGGGTCGCGTTGTGCCGCTGGTGTAGTACACCCCAGCAACAGTATGGCCGGTATCAGTAGTAGAAAGAGTCGGTGGCTCACAGGGATAGCCTTAGTTTTCAGTAATCCGTAATAGTAACTGATTCGCCCAGACCACTGTGAAGCCATTGCCGGAAACTTTATTCAATCCGGCAAACTCCGCACTGGGCTCCGCTTCCAGGGGTAGCGTTACGGCCAGGGCTAAATATATCCCGTGATCTACCAGCTGCATTTTGCTAGTATCGAAACATAACGAAAAGTTATTTCTAGGGGGCCTGATGATTTCCCGCAAGCTGATTCGCACCGATCTGAACCTGCTCGTTGCCCTGCAGATTCTGTTGGAGGAGCGCAACGTGACCCGGGCAGCGGAGCGCCTGTCGGTATCACAGCCCGCGCTGAGCAAGACCCTGCAAAAACTGCGTGACTCCTTTGAAGACGAACTGTTTACCCGCACGGCCCACGGGCTGGTGCCCACGCCCCGGGCGGAAGAACTGGGCCGGGAGTTGCCGGCTTTACTGGAAACGGTAGATCGCGTATTAGGCAGCGGTGATTTTAGCCCTGAAACGTTTCCGGCAGCTTCAAACTACTGTTGCCGCCGATACTTTGCGAGTCTCTGCTGCCCGGCCTGATGGCCGATTTGCACGATAATGCCCCGAATATCCAGATTATTACCGCCGAGGTCGCGCCCCATTACCAGGAACAGCTGAAAAAGGGAGAGGCGGACTTTGCCGCCTTCGTGGCGCTGGAGACGGAGCGAGACATCCTCGCTGAACCCATTGCGGCGATTGCGCCGCGCTGTTACATGCGTACCGGTCACCCCCTGGCGAAGAAGGAAATGAACCTACAGGATTTTCTGGCCTACCCGCACCTGCGGCTTTATCTCCCGGGCCTGACCCGTGAGAACACCAGCATGGTAGACGATGTGCTGGGACAGTACGGTGTACATCGCAGTATTGTCCTGGAAACCACGCAGTTCTCATCGGCGGTAGGTGTGCTGACCCGCACCGACTCGCTGCTGGTGGCTAACGCCGGATTTCAGGAGGGAGGGTTGTACCGGGATCGCATTGTCGGCCAGGAGCTGCCCGCTGAACTGAAACGCATGATTCACAATACGCACAGCAGTAATCGAGGCAAGATGTCGCTGATGCGCCACACCCGCACATCCCGCAGCGCTCCTCACCAGTGGATGCGGGCTCTGCTGATGAAACACCTCACAGGTTCTGCGGAGGTCGTAAAGCCCCCGCCCGGGCCGGCGCCGCTATTTCCTGACGGAGCTGCGGTAGGCCCGGGGTGACATGCCAATGGTCTTGTTGAACAGCCTGGAGAAATAGAGCGGGTCATCGTAACCCAGTGCCGCCGCCACGCCTTTTACGCTGAGGTTGCCGCTGTCCAGCAAGTAGCAGGCATGTTCCATCTTCATATTGAGAAAATGCCGGATGGGTGAATAGCCGGTCAGGGCCTTGTACTTGTTGGCAAAGTGGTATTTGGACAGCCTGGCTGCCGCGGCCAGCGTATCCAGGTCCAGAGGCTGCCCTATATGCTCCAGCATGAAGCTCTGTAACGCCTCGAGGTTGAAGCTGCGTTGGCTGTTGGCCTGCGCCGTGCGCATCTCTAATGCCATTTGCGTCAGCAGGTGACGCAATTGGTTGGCGGCGTTGATAAATGCCCGGGTGCTGTAACCGGTACGGCGCACCTCCAGCAGGCCCCTGAAGTGGGCGATTAGCTGCGGTGAAACGCCGACCAGTGAGGCCGGGTGCCGATCTTCGCGATAACCCAGGTACTGATTAAACACCGCTGTGCTGCTGCCCTGGAAGTGCACCCAATAGATCGACCAGGGCTCATCGGGGTCGGCTTCGTAGTGGTGCGCCACCCCCTGTGGCAGTAGTAGCGCCTCACCCGGGCCAATTACGCCCCGCCAGTTATCGGTGCTGGCGTGACCCTTGCCCTGGACGCAATAAATTAACAGGTTGTCATTGTGGCGTATGCGTTGCATACGGTGGGAGTGGGCCATGGGATAGAAACCCATGGCCGTGGGATAGCACTCACGGGTAAGGGGGTGTCGCGCCAGTTTGTTCAGCATAAAGGCCGGTGTGAGGAATCGCTTGCCATTTTCCGGTAGTGGCCACTGGGAGGGTGCGCTCATACAAGTCCTTGTTTCAAGTCTGGCAGCCAATGCTTTCAATACAGCAATATAGTCCATAACATACACAATTTCCTCTCTTTGCGTAAAGCCCTCGACCCGGTAAGCTGGCGTTCGGTAGGAAATGACACAGGAGCACACGACGATGGAAGAAAACCAGGAATTGATCGCAGCCCGGGAAGAAGTGACAGCCATGATGGAGCGCGCCCGGGCGGCCCAGGAGCAGATTGCCCACTACACCCAGGAGCAGGTGAATGAGCTGATCACCGCCATGGTGTGGGCGGTGGCGCGGGAAGACCGTTCGGAGGAAATCGCCCGTTTCAGTGTCGATGAAACCCGGCTGGGCAACTACGAGGGCAAGTACCTCAAGATCCACCGCAAGACCCGGGCGACCCTGATGGACATCATCGACGATAAATCCGTCGGTGTGATCGAGGAAGATCCGGAGCGCAACCTGGTCAAGATCGCCAAGCCGGTTGGTGTTATCGGCGCCCTGTCACCGTCCACCAACCCGGAGGCGACGCCGGTAATCAAGGGTATCTCGGCGGTCAAGGGCCGCAACGCCATCATCGTGGCGCCGCATCCTCGGGCCAAACTGACCAACAAGATGATCTGCGACTATATGCGTGAGGCTATTGTGGCAGTGGGCGGCCCGGCGGACCTGGTGCAGAGCATTGATGTACCCTCGATGGAAAAAACCAATGAATTGATGCGCCAGTGTGACCGTATCCTGGCCACCGGCGGTGAAGCCATGGTCAGTGCCGCTTACTCATCCGGTACCCCGGCTCTTGGCGTGGGGGTGGGCAATGCGGTGATCACCGTGGATGACAGCGCTGACCTGGATGAGGCCGCGGACAAGATCCGTATTTCAAAGACGCTGGACCTGGCCGCGTCCTGTTCCTCGGACAATTCTGTGCTGGTGTTCGAGTCTGTTTACGACAAATTTTTGGAGAAACTCAAGCACGAGGGTGGCTTTGTCATCGAGGGTGAGGACAAACAGAAGCTGCAGGCTGTACTGTGGAAAGACGGCGTTCTCAATGCCAAAATCGTGGCCCAGCATGCGCTGAACATCACCGGTCAGGCGGGTATCGACCTGCCCGAGGGCAAGCAATTCCTGATCGTGCCGGAGACCGGTACCGGCCCTGACTACCCCTTCTCGGGTGAGAAACTGACGGTCACCATGGCCCTGTACAAGATTGCGGATATCGATGAGGCCATCGAGCTGACCAACAAAATCCAGGCCTACCAGGGCCAGGGCCACAGCTGCGGCATTTACTCTTACAATGATGACAACATCATGAAACTGGCGGAGGCCACACGCACTTCCCGGGTTATGGTTAACCAGCCCCAGGCGGCTTCGAACAGCGGCAACCTGTGGAACGGCATGCGCCAGACTTTCTCCCTGGGCTGCGGCTCGTGGGGGGGCAACAGCATCAACCACAATATTACCTGGCGCGACCTGATCAACGAGACCTGGGTTTCCAGGCCCCTGGCCAAAACCAAGGTGATTCCATCCGATGAAGAATTGTTCGGATCGGTAATGGGTAAATTTTAGGGCGGGTTGAAGCGAAGGAGTAAGGTATGGATTTTTCCCTCAATGAAGACCAGAAGGCTTTCGCAGAAAGTGCCCGCGCCTTCGCCGAGGGCGTACTGGCACCCAATGCGGCTAAATGGGACGAGAAATCCATCTTTCCCAAAGATGCGCTGCGACAGGCCGGTGAGCTGGGCTTTATGGGCATGTACACGCCAGAGGCAGCGGGAGGCCTGGGGCTGGGCAGGTTGGACGCCAGCCTGATTGTCGAGGAGTTGTCCAAAGGCTGCACCGCCACGGCGGCTTTTCTCACCATTCACAATATGGCCACCAGTATGGTCGGCAAGTACTGCGGTGAGGCGGCCATCGAACAGTGGTGCCCGGACCTGGTGATGGGGGCTACACTGGCCTCCTATTGCCTGACGGAGCCCGATGCAGGCTCCGACGCGGCCTCCCTGCGCACAACTGCAGTGCGCGATGGGGATGACTATCTCGTCAATGGCAGCAAGGTCTTTATTTCCGGCGCGGGAGAGACGGACGTGCTGGTGGTGATGCTGCGTACCGGCGCCGCCGGACCCAAAGGCATCTCCGCCCTGCTGGTACCCGCTGATGCCGAGGGCGTGTCCTACGGTAAGAAGGAAGCCAAGATGGGCTGGAACGCCCAACCCACGCGCACGGTCACCTTCGACAATGTGCGGGTGCCGGTGGCCAATCGCCTGGGCGAGGAAGGGCAGGGGTTTGCTATTGCCATGGAGGGTCTGGATGGTGGGCGTATCAATATCGCGACCTGTAGCATCGGCACTGCCCAGCAGGCGCTGGAAGAGGCCGTCGCCTATGTGCGGGAGCGCAAACAGTTCGGTACGGCGATCGCTGATTTCCAGGCTACCCAGTTCAAGTTGGCGGATATGCTGACAGAACTGGTGGCGGCGCGGCAGATGGTGCGGCTGGCGGCCAGCAAGCTGGACCACGGGGATTCCCAGGCGTCCACCTACTGTGCCATGGCCAAGCGTTTCGCCACCGATGTGGGCTTTAATGTCTGTAACGACGCCCTGCAGCTGTTCGGTGGCTACGGCTACATCAAGGAATACCCTATGGAGCGGCATGTACGCGACACCCGTGTACACCAGATCCTGGAAGGCACTAATGAAATCATGCGGGTGATCGTATCCCGAAAAATGTTAATGGACGGCGCGTTGGAGGTCATCAAATGAGTTTGAGTACATCGGAAAAATTAAAAGTAGAGTTACGGGGCCATACCGCCCTGGTGACTATAGACAATCCCGGCGCCAATACCTGGGACAGGGAGAGTCTGCCGGCGCTTAAAGACCTGGTGGAGAAACTGAACAACGACAGGAATATCTATGCGTTGGTACTCACAGGAGCCGGTGAAAAATTCTTTTCCGCCGGTGCCGACCTGAAGCTGTTTGCCGATGGTGATCCGGACAACGCCCGTGTTATGGCGGTCTATTTCGGCGAGGCCTTTGAAGCCCTTGCGGATTTTCGCGGGGTATCCATCGCCGCGGTCAATGGCTTCGCCATGGGCGGCGGCCTGGAAGTGGCCATGGCCTGCGATATCCGCATCGCCGAGGAGAAGGCGCAGATGGCCCTGCCGGAAGCCAGGGTCGGCCTGTTGCCCTGTGCCGGAGGCACCCAGCGTTTGTCCTGGCTGGTAGGCGAGGGGTGGGCCAAGCGCATGATTCTCTGCGGCGAGCGCATTGATGCCGCTACCGCCGAGCGTATCGGCCTGGTGGAAGAAGTGGTTGGTAAAGGCGAGGCCCTGGAGCGGGCCCTGGCCCTGGCCGAGCAGGTGGGACAGCAGAGCCCGACATCTATCGCGTTCTGTAAGCGTCTGATGCATACCGGGCGCAATACGGTCATTGCCGCCGGCCTGGAAGGGGAGCGCGACCTTTTTGTTGATCTGTTCTCGACCAAAGACCAGCGCGAAGGAGTGAATGCGTTCCTTCAAAAGCGTAAACCCGAGTGGAGCAATAGCTGAGGAAACCCCATGTCTGAAGCACCCATTTTATTCGAAGAGCTGTCGGCGGGCACCCGTAAACTGGGCCGGGTGACGCTCAATGTCGCCGCGACACTGAACTCCCTTAGCCTGGAGATGGTTGATCTGCTGCAGGGACAATTGGATGCCTGGCGGCTTGATGATGAAATCGCTGTAATATTCATAGAGGGTGCGGGGGACAAGGCATTCTGCGCCGGTGGCGACGTGCAGGCGCTGTATCAATCCGCGGTCGCCACACCCGGCGGCCCCTGTGACTACGCGGAGCGCTTTTTCGAGCGGGAATACCGTTTGGACTATACCCTGCACACTTACCCCAAGCCCATCATCTGCTGGGGTCATGGCATTGTGATGGGTGGGGGCCTGGGTGTGATGGCTGGTTGTTCCCATCGGGTGGTGACCCAGAAGACGCGCATCGCCATGCCGGAAGTGATGATCGCCCTGTTTCCGGACGTGGGGGGCACCTGGTTTCTCAATCACATGCCGGGCAAGGCCGGGCTGTTCCTGGCAATCACCGGTGCCTCCATCAATGCGGCGGATGCCATTTATACCGGCCTTGCGGATCGCTTTATTGCCAGTGAGCGCAAGCCGGAAGTGCTGCAGCAGTTGCTGCGGCAAGATTGGTCCGCCGCTGCCCCCGTCAATCATGCCCTGGTTCGCCATACACTGCGCCCGTTTGCCGAACAGAGCATAGGCCAGTGCCCGGGTGGCCAGGTGGAGCCTCACCTGGGTTCTATCAATACCCTGTGCGACGGCGACGATCTCCACGAGATCATCGACAATATCGTATCCCAGCAGACTCAGGATCCCTGGCTGTCCAAGGCCGGGGACAGCCTGTCCCGGGGTTCGCCGCTGGCGGTTCTGTGGACTTTTCGTCAGCTCCTTGAAACGCGCCACGCGTCTCTGCGGGAAGTTTTCCAGGCGGAGCTCCAGTTGGTGACCAATATCCTGCGCCATCCGGAATTTACCGAGGGAGTGCGGGCCCTGCTGATTGACAAGGATCGCAGCCCCGCCTGGCAGTACAAGGCCTCCCGGGATGTGCCCGAGGAAGTGATGGATTCGTTTTTTAAAGCGCCCTGGGGTGAAAACCCCCTGGCGGATATATAAGCACTACTTACCGGGGGAATAAGACAATGGCGAGCGTAGCATTTATAGGTCTTGGCAATATGGGCGGGCCCATGGCGACCAACCTGGTTGAGGCCGGTCACACAGTCACCGTGTTCGACCTGTCACAGGCCGCCCTGGATCAACTGCAGGAGGCGGGTGCATCGGTAGCCGCCACGGCGTCCGACGCCGCCCGGGATGTTGACTACGTCATCTCGATGTTGCCGGCGGGTAAACATGTGGCCAGTACCTATCTGGGTGATCAGGGGCTGCTGGCCCAACTGGACAGTTCCACCACGATCCTCGATTGCAGCACCATTGATGCCGCCACTGCGCGACAGGTAGGTGAAGCCGCGGCGGAGCTTGGCATTGGATTTATGGACTCACCCGTCTCCGGTGGCGTCGCCGCGGCGAAGGCGGGTACCCTGGCGTTCATGTGCGGCGGCGATGCGGCAACCTTTGAGAAAGCCCGGATAATTCTCAAGGATATGGGTGTGAACATTTTCCACGCGGGTCCTGCCGGTGCCGGCCAGGTGGCCAAGGGCTGCAACAACATGCTGCTGGCCATCCATATGATCGGTACCTGTGAGGCCCTGGAGATGGGTGCCCGCAACGGGCTGGATCCCGGCGTACTGTCCGAGATTATGCTGGCCAGCTCGGGGCGCAACTGGTCGCTGGAAGTGTATAACCCCTATCCCGGGGTAATGGAAAACGCACCCGCCAGCAACGATTACAAGCCGGGCTTTATGGTGGACCTGATGTTGAAGGACCTGGGCCTTGCACTGGAAATCGCCGCGCAGAGCGACTTTGACAATCCCATGGGGCAACTGGCCAAAGAGCTGTACAGCCAGCATCGGGAGGCCGGCAACGGGCAGCGGGATTTCTCCAGTATCTTACTGAAGTTGCAAGGGGGCTAAAGTCTAAAGTACCGGGCTACTGGTCGAGCGCATCCACCTGTTTCATCTGCAGCTGAGCTGCATCGTGCACCGTCTGTTCGACACTTTTCGCTTTGTCCAGCGCCTGGATGTGCTCCTGGGGAATAATACCGTCGGCCTTGTCGCCCCCTGCCGCCTGGTACAGTACCCACATGATCGCGCCCAGCGAAAGAATCAGGCCAATTAGTCTCATCGGAAATACCTCCTTTACCTCACTGTAGCACGAGTCTCTGTGTTCGTCCCGCTGGGCATTTCAAGGGCTAGTTTTCGCTGCTGCGGGCTGCGTTGAAAATACTGCCCAGCAATGGCGTGTCCCTACTCTGCCAGGCCCACAGCATCGCCGGAGCCAGTGTCGGTATGATCAGGACGTTGAGCTGGTACAGTATCGCAATCACATTGGCGTGGGGAACAAACACATCGGGCTGGTTGAAAAATGTGGCGCCCAGGTTGACCATGAGTTCCTTGAGGCACAGACATAACAGGCCGAACACGAACAGCGGATAGAGCACCAGTAGACCCCAGAAAAAGTTGCCGAGCTGGCCCTGTTTTAGCGTCGCGAAATGCAGGGCGGTGTAAAACGGTATGGAGTAGCTCAGGATACGGGTATTGATCCTGAATCCCAGACGGTAATCCGTTGCGCTAAGCGCCACGAGTTCACCATTTAACTCGCCAAATTCCGTCATCAGTAGCGCTTCCGCGCCGTCTACGTACAGCCCGTTTACTATACCGGGAAACCAGGACGTCAAGATCGTGTTCACAAAGCCGATTGCGGGTATAGCCAGCGCGGCACTGCCCTGTGTCCACAGGGCGAAACAGGGAATTAGCAACACAAATACAAACAATAAGAACTGCCGCAGTGGGTGTTGCTCAACCACTGGCGGGCTCCGCTTGCGGGACTGTGGTGGACAAATAGCGCAAATAAACGATAAACACGATCAGTACGTCCAGCATGATCAGGGCCGGCCACAGGTACAGGTGCACCCAGGAGAACAAGTCCAGGTTCCAGTCGCCCAGGTAAAAAAGGCTGATGATCCGCACAATATTCATGGCCTGTATCGCCAGGAAACCCAGGCCGATGACGGTGAAGCGGGCTCGCCAGCTCGCCGGGAAGGCGATGACCGCGGCGATTAACACGATGGTGGCCTCAACGCCGTTGCAGCCAGCCTCGATGGAAACGGCGAAGCCGTTGTCGCCAAATTGCAGAATTTTGCCATGGGCGACAACAGAACTGTCAAAGGGCAGGATAATGCCGGCACTGATGTTGGCGAGCACCCCGGTGAAGGGGGTGATCACGTGCTGCTGTACCGGCGTCAACATTTCAACCGTGAACAAGCCGATTAGCACCAGTGCGAAAATAGTAACGAAACGCGCCATTAGCGCCCCCTGATTCGATTGTGGTGGAACATTAGCATAAACCGCCCCCGCAGTTTTGGTGCAAGTTGGCGGGATGCCTTCATTTACTGTTTGCCTCACCGGAGATCAGGCGAAAGTCGATACCGCTCAGGCGATCAAAATCGTAGGCGCTGAGCTTGAAGAAAAGGGCGTACTCGCTGCTGTTTATAAAATGCTCGTCGTGCACAGTGAAAAACTCCAGCGTTACCGCTCCCGCCAGGCTGCGCACCTGCAACACCAGGTCGGCCTCGGCTTGCGACAACTCGCGCTGCATATCTTGCCCTGCCACGCCGCCTACCTGCAGGGAACGCAGGGCGACAAGCAGCGCTTCCAGCTCACGCGCGTCCGGCGCGAGCCCGGCGCCGGATAGCCAGTCTCCGCTGTCTCGGTTCAGGCTGTAGCTGTCCGCGGTGATGCTCAGGGGCGTGCGTATCTGCAGCAACCGGGGTTCCAACCAGGCGCCACTGACAGCGGGGGCATCAAAACTATTGAAGCTGATGCCGTAAATCGCATCCTGCCCTTTTCTGCGGGCATGCACCTTGCGAAAACCGGGGGATGTGCCCAGGTAGACGGTGGTGAACTGCGCACCGCCGCCCAGGAAATCCAGGCGGCGCTGGTAACGGTAGTCGGCTACCTGGAATCGCTGGCGTGCGACGGCGGATTGCCCGATGGGCCAGCCATTATCCGGGTCGGTGATGCGTTCCAGCAGCTTGTCGACCTTGCCTGCATCGGCCGGCAGATTCTGCAGCTCGGGAAGAATCCATTGATCCCCCTTTTTCACCAGCGTGGCTTCGTTGTCGTATTCATCACCGATACGGATTTCATCGATAATATCCGGGCGCCACGGCACCAGGGGCTGCTGTAGCGGCGTTTGCATCGGCCCCGGCTGCGGCCAGTACACAGTGGCGACGATTGTGCACTGGATCAGGAGCACCAGCAGCAGTGTTGTGACCAGGCGGTTCACAGTGCCAGGCCTTTGGCGTAGCGTCGCCGCCGTATGATTTTTCGCAGCCAGTGAGCGGCCGCTAACAACAGCAACCACAGCGCCGCGAGGCCGTAGTTGAAATACTCGATAAGCGCCTGCGCGTGGCGCTCCATGGGCGGTAAGGTGCGGTTAAAGTGAGCGCGTGAGCGAATGTGCAATAACTGATCGTCCTGTAACGCCCAGTCCAGGGTATTCATAAATAACTCCAGCGGTCCCAGGTACTGGGTGCCGGCGGCTGTGACCAGGGCATTTAAAATCTGGTCATCCATAAAATCGTTTGAGGCATACAACACGATACGGGCGGATTCCGGGGAGTGCTGGACCAGGCTGGTGATGCCGGGGCCCGTGTACCTCTGTGGGTCCTGTTCAACGCTATTGAGCGGGTGGGGCTTATCCGCGAAAAATGACTCGAAGCGCCCCTGTACAATAAGCCCCAAATTTTCGTCTGCGAGTGCGATGGCGTCTTCTGTGTCTTCTCCCTGGCGAAAATTGTTCAAACCATCAGGGCCCAGGCTGGGCATGATTTTCTTGCTGTCGCTCAGCCACGAGTTGGCGGAGCTTTGCAGCAGTTGGGTGACCCACCGGCCATTGGCTGGGCTAACTGTAATGGGAGAAGCCCACGCCATCGTTAATTGCGGCAGGTTGCCGGTAACCGGGTGTCGCGGCGCCAGCCCGGGTGGCCGCAGATCGATGAAATAGGGGTAATCGATCATTTGCACATCGCGAAATTCGTAATCGCCCTCCCGCCTGGTGACAGGAGAGGGGAACGCTGCATTTTGCTCATCCAGCACCAGGGTGTTGCCGATCTCAATTCCGTGGTGGGCCAGCCAGTCCCGCAAGCCGCTTTTGTAGTCGTGCAGGCGCAGTTGACCGCCACTGAGTTCAGCGGTGAAAGGCGAAGTCGCGAGAATCACGGTGCCACCGCGCATCAGGAACTGGTCGATGGCGAAGATGGATTTTTCGTCCAGCTGGTGCGGTGCTACCACCGCCAGGATGTCCGCTTCGGGGGTGACGGCCCCATCCGACAGATCTTCCAGGCGAATACTGTAGTCACGCGTGATCACCCGCTCCAGATTGGAGAATGTCGGCGCGCCCATATGGTATTGGGCCATTTGCGGGTTTACCGGGGGCAGCACTAATGCCACGGTACTGGTAAAGCCCCTGGCGAAGCGTTTGAGGCCCGCATCCAGCGTTAGTCGAAACCCTGTCGGGTCGAAGTCATCGGTGGGTAACTGCACGACCTGGTGGGTATCGGCCAGGGTCAGGTAGAAAAAGAATTCACGATCATCGCCCGCTGAGACTACCATGGGCTTAAACCCCCACTCATCCGCGATCTGGCGGGCCACGTCTCCCCCGCGAGATTCAGGCTCTATAAAGCGGACACGGAACTTGTCCCCGGAGTGCGCCACGGCGGTCTGCAACTGAGCCTTAATAGATTCCTTATAAGCCAGCAACGGCTCAGGCAGCAGGGCGTCGCCGGACACATAAGCGATAAATTCAACCGGCTCTTCGATGCCGTCGAACAGGTTGCCGCCCATCCGGTAGTGGGACAGGGTGTCTTTAATGGCGCGCGTGATATCGTACTCCGGATTGCGCAACAAGACTTCCGCGGCGCTGTTGGCGGCAGTGCGCACCTCGATCAGGTCGGAAAATCCCAGGGTTACATGCTCGCTGCCGTAGCGCACTAAAATATTGAAATAGGAATTCACCAGGGCGGATTGGTAGCGGTCGGCGACTTGGACGGGGGTGGCGGTAATGCCGTAGCGCTCGTTCGCTTCCTGCTCCAACTCGGCGCTTTGGACCGGGTCAATGAATTCCAC
>PVMS01099714.1_pt1 | contig 12282 bp, 5 predicted proteins | sample 1853461 | NCBI WGS metagenome assembly PVMS01 (sample SAMN08582032, study PRJNA380276) | Marine sediment metagenome, whole genome shotgun sequencing project. | isolation source: ocean sediment barecode stripped | collected 2017
ACCAACTATCCTCGAAGCAGAGCCGTAGAGGTATTTCGCTGGTTTCATTTCGACCTAAAGGTCAAAAACCAAAATTCTGTTATTTAGATTCCCGTTTTCACGGGAATGACAATTTCAGCGGAAACCCCGATGCAAGCACCGGGGAATTCTTTCAATTAAAGTGATAATGAGTTTTCCGTTTTAATAGCTGTTCCTATGCAATTCCAGAATATATTATCTCTGGGAATTATTTCAAGGTATGCATGTTTTTAATTACAAATTCACCAACTTTTTCACCCTGATAAATGCCTTCATCTATAGCCATTCTATAATGAATACCTCCATATAATCTGGAAATTGCAGCCTCTTCAGAAGCATGTTTAAAGGATTTAAAATTCCTTGCTGTTAAGCCAAATTCTAATTCAGAAGTATCTAAAAAGTCAAAATTTTCTCCATACAAATTGGTCAAAATAATTGCCGATGCCCTTGAAACAACAGAATGACCACTAGTATATTCAGGAAAAGGAGGAGTTTGTAATAATGGAACCCATTCTTCATCTAAATTTTGATTGATTATAGTCTCAGGCCTTACAAGTATGCTTCTCCATTTTTCATCCCAACAACTTATAAACGCATCAAAAAGGCCAACCGAAACATAGGTATAAGCATTAACAGCTTCTATAAAATTACTGTTCGCTTTTCTGCTCGCAATGGCAGTTATCAATATCCAGTGTCCGCCAGGTGTAATTTTTTTTGTTGCGAACATGGCATGACCAATATGATGGGACACAAATGGATTACAATCCCAAAACTTTGCAATTTCAATTTCTTCTTCCGTAAGATTTATCCCTATATCGTATACCTCCATTAGCTGATTATAAAAATTACTTTTTCCATCAAGATCAAATTTTACCGGAGGTTTTGGTACAAATTGATCTGCAGAATCCAAAACCATTGTTCTGATTTCTTTCCAATGTGGTTCAATTCCTTCCATATAATCAGGAGGCGTTGGTTGCCAGTATTTTGTTTCAGGAATTATGGTATATTTTGAATGTGTGCGTGTTTGGTTGTACATATCTCCATTTGCCCATTCCAACACATGTTTAGCAACTGCCTCACCAAATTTTTTGGATGCCTTCAATGTCTTTTTAGGAAGTCCTGCCGAGCGTAATTCATTATATATCTCTTCCTGATATTCATCAATTTTATCCTGACTAAATATGAATTGCTTACCAGCAATAATAAAAGCATGAATTGCTGCAAGATTAAAGTTTATATTCTCATCTTCCGGATCAGGAACAACTTTAAAGCTATTTAGTTGTCCCGAAAGCGTCTTGTATTTATCTGGATGGGAGAATCTAACAGTTTCAAACGCAGCTATAGACGGGTACGCATAAACTCTTGCTGCAACAGGGGGTGAAAAAATATCATACACAATTACATCTGATAATTTTTTCATGACACCATGAAACATTTCCGGGTCTTCCAGTTTTTGGATATAATCATCATTTTGACTACAACTCATGCATAAGAATAGAGTCAATATAAAAACGTAATATTTTTTGATCATCAAATAATAATTTTAACCTAAGAAATTAAATTACTTATCTTTTCCGGGTTTATAAAATAAATAAGAATTGTCATTATTTGAGACGGCCAAAAACAGGTTTTCTCCAAGTGAAATTAATTTTCTGCCATTTAAATGAGCAGGTATTGGTAAATAATTGAAAGAACTGAAAATATCGTTTTCATAAGAATTGAAAACACCTCCGGAATTATAATTAGAATTTCCAAGCTCAGTGACATTATTGTAATTATTACCAATAAACATCAGACTGGGTTTCTCTTGAATAATATCAACGTAGAAATCCTGGATGCTACTAAGTTGCGCTTCTTTTGGTAAGGGTTTCCCTTTAAAAATTCCCTCATGATTATAATATATCATGGAACGCAGTTCATGAATTTCTTTGGTTTCCAAAATCAGATCTTCAGATTTACCCGTTAAATCTTCTATGGATTTAACCTTAGAAAATTTATCATAGCTCAAAAACTTTTTCTTTAGTGAAGGAATTTGCGTGACTAATAAATCTTTAGAAGCAAAAGGTATATTGTGGCCAAAGAAATCATAAAAAATAATTGGGTCTAACTGTCCGTTTTCATCAAAATCATCTAAATATAATTTTATGGGATTGGATATTGATGCTTTCCATTTAAAATTCAGCCCTGCATTTCCTCCAATAATATCTAGTGTTCCATTTTGATCAATATCAACAATTTCAACAGTATTCCAAAGACCATTGGTGTTTTCAAGACCCATTACTTTTGTTTGGTTTGTAAATGTCTTATCTCCGTTATTTATCATTACGGTAATTGGCATCCAATCTCCAACAATTACCAGATCAGGTAAGGAATCTCCATTTATATCAGCCCATTTACTATCGGTTATCATCCCAAATCTAGCTTCTTGGACAATTTCAAATCCCAAATTTTGATTATTCCTTAAAATAAAGCTATACGGTGACAGCCCGTATCCGGAAGGTATAGAACGACTACCAACAAACAAATCTGTGAAACCGTCCTGATCAAAATCACACGAAGAAACTGATCCACCATTTGTTCTAAAAAGAGGCGATTTCAATCTCTCGAAATTTCCTGTACCATCATTGATATAAATGCGGTCCTCAAATAATTTATCTCTTTCCAATAAGTGATTACCTCCACTTACAACATATAGATCCTGATCACCATCATTTTCAATATCAAAACTAACAACAGCAACGTCTTCATACATATTGTCTTTTTCGAAAACATCCAATACCGGACTTTGATAACTACCATTTGTATGTTTAAAAAAGATTCTTGAGGCTTGATACTTTGCCCCTCCTAAATAGACATCCTCTAATCCATCATTGTTAAAATCAGCCTTCACAACCCCGGGGCCTTCCTTGGATAGATTTTCAGGGATCAATGTTTCTTTTTCATAATCATAAAAGATATTTTCTTGATGTGAGAATGGAAATATTTGATTTAAATTATCATTAGTAACCAAAATCGTATTTAAATTATTGTATTCGGTATCTAACCTCTTAATTTTGTTATGTTTATTTATGGCGACCTTTTTTTCAGTTTGAATAAATCCGTCCGGCCATACAATTTTAAGGGAATCTATATTATCAACTGATCCTAATCCAAAATGAAGACTTGCTGAGGAGACCGATAGATATCCTTTCGTAGTAGTTAGTTCTTTAATGTAAGATTTTCCATCACAATAAACGATTGCTTTGGTTCCAATCCTTATTCCATATTTTTGATTTCCTTCAAAACTAAGTGATACGTAGTTATTACTTAGATTCCCTTCACTTTTATTTTCTAAAATAGATGCTTTTTCATTGATATTATTAACAACTAAATCTACATCCCCATCATTATCCAGATCACTAAATGCTGCACCATTTGAAAAAGATCCTTCAAATCCAGACGTCACACTTGATTTCTCAAAATCGAGATTTCCCTTATTTTTAAAGATGACATTTGAAATTTTATTCGACGGCATTTTGTCAATTAGCTTTTTCGTAATTTTGTTACGTTCTTTTATGCTGGCTTCACTCGTAATTCCCAAATTACTTAAAAAGTTGATATAATCCAGATCATTAGGTCTTTTGTAAATACCATTCGTTATAAAAATATCGTTCAATCCATCATTGTCAAAATCTTGCAGTAAAACCGACCAACTCCAATCTGTTGCATAGGTTTCAGTAATAAGGCCAATTTCCGAAAATGATTTATTGTCTCTGTTAAGCTGAAAACAATTCCTGGCATATTGACTGGCATAACCTAAATTTCTTTTTATTAGACTTACTTTGTTCGAATCTTCACCACCTGATTTTAATAATATTCTATAATCATCGGGTTTCATATCTAATGTGAAAATATCAAAAAGACGATCATTATTCATATCTGCAATATCTATTCCCATAGTAGATTGAGAGGTATGGCTTAAATATTGCTCAGAAGATTCTACAAAGGTCTTATCTCCTTGATTTATATATAAATAGTCTATTTCATGAAAATCATTCCCAACATAAATATCCATCCAGCCGTCTTGATTTATATCGGATGCAATAAGAGCAAGTCCATATCCAATAGAACTATTGTAAATTCCCGCTTTTTTTGTGACATCAACAAATTTTTGTTCGGTTTCATTCATTTTATTTTCATATAAAATGTCACCCGACAATGAATCTGAATCATTTCTTTTTTCAGCTTTTCCGTAATTACTTAAAGAATGAATGGAATGATTCATTAAATACATATCTAAATCGCCATCTCTGTCATAATCAAAAAAAGTTGATTGGGTAGAAAAGCCTGAAAAATCCAATCCATACATTTTTGCTTTCTCAGTAAATGTATTGTCACCATTATTGATATAAAGTAGGTTATGTCGGTGGTATTTCCTTAAATTTCCAAGTTTAGAAAAGAAAATATCTAAAAGTCCGTCATTATTCACATCGGCCATAGTTACACCTGTTGACCAACTGGAATCCATTACAATACCTGAACTTTCAGTAATATCGATAAATTTCATATTTCCCAAATTTAGATACAATCTGTCTGGTAATTGATTGGCAGTGAAGCAAATATCATCCAGTCCATCGTTATTAATATCTCCAATAGCAACTCCACCTCCATTGTAATAATACATATATTCTACTATGTTCATTTCATTGGTGTCTGTTAAATCATTTGAAAAATGAATACCTGATTCTTTGGCGTTTACTTTTTCAAAGAACAAACCTGCCTTTTGAGTTTCCTTTTTACAACTCAATAATATTATTGAAAAAAGGGTCAAATATGTATAGATTTTTTTCATGATTTTAAATTTATTGTTTTTTCGATGGTCATCCACATAGTTATCAGGATTAATATGCTCGTTTCATTTTATTTAAAATTAAAAACTGCTATAGAATCGTTATTTCTGATCACTATTAATTCGTTATTATGTACTATCAAATCTCTGATCTCTCCATTTATTGAAAATCCGTACCCACTTTTTACATATCTAAATTTCATATTTCCCTGATTTTCCAGATATCCTCCATAAGAGGCATCATACCTTCCATATTCAGGTTTAACCTTGTAAAGATTTCCTCCAAATACAATATCCTTATCCCCGTCATTATCAAAATCGTGAAATTCAAGGGCGTAAACAGGTGAATATTGCACTTCATTAGGTAATTCAACAATATCGAATTCAAAATTCCCATTATTAACCAATAAAGTGGTTTGCAACCTGTTTGCCGATAATGTAATGGCATCCTGTAATTCCTTTTCCTCAAAAATAAGGTTAATATCCGCATTTTCAAAAGATTTGTAATCCGGGAATTTCTTTTTCAAATTCTTTATTTGATCAGTAAGATTGTGCTTTAGTGCATAAGGATAGTCTTTTCCATTGTCTGCACGAAAAGTAAAAATGGGGTCCAATAAACCGTTAAAATCGAAATCTTTTAGATACAAGGTTATTGGATTGGTTGCTGTTGCCTTGAATCTGCTATTTAAACCGTGATTTCCTATGACAATATCCATGTCTCCATCATTGTCCAAATCAGACATTCCTATAGTATTCCACCAACCTTTTAAATTTGCTAAAGGGTTTTCTTTCATCCTCTTAAAAATACCATTTTCATTTTCAAATATTTCAATTCCCATAAATTCTCCAACAACTAACAAATCGTCATCCCCGTCCTCGTCAAAATCATTAAATTTTGCATCAGTTATCATGCCTATATTTTTCAATTCTGAAGCAATACTTTCAGTAGCATCTTCAAAAATACCTTTCCCATTATTAAGGAGAATAAAACCTGAACAAGGAGCACCATATTTTTCGGGGTTCATCCTTTCTCCTATAAAAAGATCCAGATCCCCGTCTTTATCAATATCAGAAGAAATTACAGTTCCGGTACTATAATAATCTGTATTTGAAGGTAATTTTTGTTCTGATATTTCAAATTCTCCTTTCCCATCGTTAAAATACAACCTGTCAGTTAAATCTGAAGAAAATTCATTAAACTCAATACCACCACTACATACATATAAATCAAGATCCCCGTCATTATCTGCATCAAAGAAATGACTATTGGTATCTTCAGAATTTTTGTGTTTATCAAAAACACTCATCTTCTTCTCAATAAAATTATTAGCAGTACCTTTCAATATAACAGGTGAATAACCTTTCGATCCTCCAATGAACAAATCTTCAAATCCATCATTGTCAATATCTCCCATGGAAGCTTTTGGCCCTAAAGAACTGTACATTTGATTGATCAATCGGTTTTTATTGAAATCTGAAAAATAATTTTCTCGATGTTCATAAGGAATGCTGTTTTTTGACTTAATAAATAAGTCCTCGTTTTTAATATTTGACTTATCCTGTTTTATTTCTGCAGATTCCTTTTCGTTCACTATAAGCATTTGATTTACAGCAACATTTTCAAGGATTGTTACCGTACCTATTGGCCAAATTATTTTCACATTTACGGTGTCGTTGGCACCGACACCAATATTAGGTCTGTTATCCATGCAAGATTGAAATCCTCTGGATGGTTGTTGTTCTATATAAAAGCGATCTCCTTTTTTGGAAGTAACTTCAATTTTCGCTCCAATAGCATCTTTATTCAACCCTTCTCCCTCTAATTTCAATTTAATATAATTAGCACCTGTATCATTCAAATTATTTCTATAAACAAAACAAGGCATATTTACATTGTTAACGATTAAGTCTAAATCTCCATCATTATCCAGATCACCATAAGCTGAACCATTAGAAAAACCCAAAGTATTCAATCCTGTTTCAAAATCTCTTTTAAATTTAAAATCCCCCTGATTTAAAAAAGAATGATTTTTAACCTCATTAGATGGAATAATATCTATCAGTTTCTCATAATCAATTTCATTATCTGCAGTAATTGATCTTATGACCGTTTCGTTTGAAACGTACTGTAAATAATCCTGGTTGGTTAAATCTTTATAAATTCCATTCGATATAAATAAATCTTTCAACCCATTATTATTCATATCAAAAAAAAGTGCACCCCAACTCCAATCCGAGGCTTCAATACCTGAAAATCTTCCTATCTCACTAAAAGTATTGTTGCCATTGTTGTTTTGAAAAGTATTCCTGGTGAACTGATGGTAATAATCATTTCTTACGTTGTATGAATAACGGTCCCAATCTTCAAAAGTTGTCACTGTTTTTAATCTTTGATATTCTGAAGGAAGCATTTCGGTTACAAATATTTCATTCATCCCATCATTATTCACATCCGCCATATCTGACCCCATTGATGCCCCACTTATCGACCTCATTTGTTCTGTAAGAGATTCAACGAAGCTGCCGTCTTTTTGATTTATGTATAAATAATCCCTTTCAAAAAAATCGTTTGACACATAAATATCTTCCCAATGATCTCCATTTACATCACCTATAGAAACCCCTAAACCAAATCCGATCACACTTCCATAAATACCAGCCTGTTCACTTACATCAAAAAATTTGCCATCCCTGTTTTCCATGAGTTTATCACCTCCCATATAATCTCTTTCAGGTCTTTCATTTTTGGTAAGATTAAAAGATCCTATTGCCTGATATGAATTGTTTAACAAATAAACATCCAGATCACCATCTTTGTCAAAATCAAAAAATGCAGCATGGGTTGAATATCCTTTATCCGCCAAATTGAAATTATCCGCAGATTCGGTGAATGTAAGATCTCCGTTATTTATATAAAGCTCATTTTTTTTATGACCTCCTTTTATGTTCCCCGAATTACACACATAAATATCTAAAAAGCCATCAGCATTTATATCAACCATAGTCACTCCTGTTGACCAGGACTGCTGTCCACCTGCACCCGATTTTGCAGTGATATCTTCAAATTCAAAATTTCCTTTATTTAGATATAATCTGTTTTGGTTTTGATTCGCAGTAAGGTAAACATCTGCCAAGCCATCATTATTAACATCACCAATAGCAACCCCTCCGCCATTGTAATAATTTCGATATTTGTATACATTAAAGTCGTTGTTGTAGGTCAGGTCATTACTAAAGTCCATGCCCGTTTCCTTTGCCGGAAGTAATTCGAACAATTGATGCTTCTTTTCAGCATCTGAACATGAAGTACTACTATAAATAAATAAAAAAATGATAGCTAACCTACTAACTCTTAATATTTTACTTCGCAAGATCATTATACGTACTTTTTTTATCCAAATTTTCAATTTTTACAGATACTTCTTTAACGTCCAATGCATACATCTTAATTTGCCTGTTTCCATCTATTTTGATAAAAGTTTCTTTGTTTAATTCTTTTATATCCACTTTTATGAATTCATTTCCAGGAAACCATTTTTGCAGCGTATCTTTAAGTTTAAGAATCAACTCATTTGCAAATAAATTCTTATTCCAGGGGGCCCAGCCATCATAAGAAAAGCGCATATTTAATCCTGTCATTTTTTTATCTCTGTCAAATACCTCCATTTCATCTTTATCAAATATTCCATAAAATAACATCTTTATGGAAGATTCGCCTTCCTTATTTGGCTTTAAAGTATATTGAACAAATTTATTAGAAGGCCCATGAATTACCAATTCTTTTTTGTTCAACTCCTTACAAATATCAAAAAAATCTTTTTTGGAGTCATTGAATTTCATTCCAAAAAATAAGGAATCATTCTTAATTCCCGTTGCTAATTCTCTCTTGACAAATTTTGAATAATCAGATTCACATGATACTATTGTAAATATCAAGGCTATTAAAAAGAAAATGTGTTTATCGATGCTAAAATTCATGAAATTGCATTTTATCATTGTTCATTGCGCTTATTAAAATTTTTATTCCATCCTTTTCTATTATTTTCAAATCTCTAATTTGACCAACAATGCCCATACTTTTAACCGATTCAAAATGATATGTATTATTATTAATGGCCCCCAATACTATCCAACCCTTTGATGCTTCATCCCTACCAAATTGTGGTTTTCCTAAAAACTGATTACCTCCTAAAATAATATCTTGAACACCATCATTATTTACATCCCCAACTTCAATTGCTTTTACAGAGGAATATTGAATTTCTCGGGGAAGGTCAAAAGTAGTAAATTTTCCTTGTTGATTTAAAAATAATGTTGTTTTAAAATTGTTTGCATGGAACACCAGTGATTCATCAATAATTTTTTCATTAAAAATGGAATTCATGGTCGCATTTTCATAATCTTTAAAATATAACAGTTTATTTTTTAAATAGGGAAGTTGTGATAATAGTTCATCTCTATCAACAATCGGGTAATCTAAATTATTCCTTGTATAACATATAATTTGTTCAAACGATCCGTTTTTATCAAAATCATTAACGTACATTTTCAAACCATTTTTAAAAAAATTGTTTTCCCCTGCATTTCCGGCAATAATATCTTGATTCCCATCATTATCCACATCTGCAATCTTTAAAGAAGACCACAGACCGGAAGATAAATGCAGTCCGTATTTTTCTGTTTCATTCTTAAATTTTCCCTTTTGGTTAATTAATATTGTAATTGGCATCCATTCACCCGTTACTACAAGATCATACCAACCGTCTTTATCAATATCAACCCAGTCTGCATCTGTGATCAAGCCCAGGTCATTCAGTGAAGGCTGTTCGGACATGACAAATTCATTGTTCAACCGGTTTTCCAACAGGTAACCACTGCCAGGTAACCCATAACAATTCACCTTTAACCGCTCCCCTACAAATATATCATTATCGCCATCATTATCGTAATCTTTAATGGTGACTGTAGATGAGCTATAATACTGATCTATGGGTAATGAATTTACAGATTTTTCATACTTACCATTTCCATTATTAATATAGTATCTGTCTGAAAGCTCCTTTGAATTTATAGAAAAGGCTTTGCCCCCACTACAAACATATAGATCCAAGTCTCCATCACCATCACCATCAAAAAATATGGCATCAGTGTCTTCTGAATTTATATCCACAATAAAAGGTTGCTCTTCTTTATGATAAGTTCCGTCCGGATTTGATAAAAAAATGGCAGCATTTTGGCCTTTTGAACCTCCTACAAAATAATCTAAGTGTTCATCGTTATTAACATCTGCAACTGCAAGTGCCGGTCCTTCATTACTGGACATATAGGGCAGTAATCGTTCTTTATTAAAATCAATAAAATAATTCTCTTTATGCGTAAAATCAAATAATTCCGGAATTCTTTTAAATGAAAACCCTTCATGAATTTGCTCAGATTCTTCAGAAATAACAGCAGTCATCGGATCGTCAAATGCATACTTTTTATTCGTTTTCAAATTCAATTCCATGGTCCTTGTCCCGTTTGGCCATTGAATGTACAAGGTATCTATAGTTGCATGATTTCCAACTCCAAAATGTGCGGAAGCACTCACCGAGCTTTGAAAACCTCTTGAAGTGAAATTTTCCACCATCGCTTTAATATTATTTCCGTATCTGATGGATATTTTGGCTCCAATAGCCTTCGTATTGTTACTTTTTGAAAAAAGGTCAAAGGTTACACTTCGATTTGTCAATGTATCCGTCTTATTTTCGTAAATAAAAGCGGGCATATTTACATTATTAACTACTAAATCAAGTGCCCCGTCGTTATTAAGATCTCCATAACTGCTTCCATTACTAAAACTCAATGCTCCTAAGCCCCACTTTTGTGATACTTCTTTAAATCTAAAATTACCTTTATTTTGAAAAACTGCATTTGGCACCGGAGTTGAAGGCATTATATCGATCAATTTTTTAATGACTTCATTTTTACTTCTTAAAATAGACCGCACATTTTCTTCATTGGCCATATACGTCAAATAATCCCGGTCCAACAGATCTTTATAAATACCATTACTTATAAAAATGTCTTTAAGTCCATCATTATCCATATCAAAGATCAATGAGGCCCAGCTCCATTCAGTTCCGGCAACACCCGTCATTCTGCTGAGTTCAAAAAAATTGTTATCACCCATGTTTCTTTGCAGCGTATTTCTTGGAAACTGGTGAAAATATCCCTGCTTAACAGCAAAATAATATTCATCCCACGACTCATACATAGCCTTTGTTCTTTGTCTTTCTATTGTTGCAGGCAGCATTTCTGTCACAAAAATATCCGGCAACAAGTCGTTATCCAAATCGGCTGCATCGGCACCCATGGAACCCAGAGAAGTCGATTGGAAAAAAGTTTCCAGAGATTCTTCAAATCCTCCTTCTTGGTTGTTGATATATAAATAATCTCTCTCAAAAAAATCATTGGAAATAAAAATATCCGTCCAGTTATCTCCATCAAAATCACTTAAGGTAATACCCAGCCCAAAACCAATCTTACTGGAATAAATTCCTGCTTCTTCAGTAAAATCAATAAATTTTCCATTCTCGTTTTTAAAAAATTTATTGCCATTGACATCTTTGATTTTTCTTTGGCCTTTGATAAGATCAAATGCACCAATTGAGCGAATCGAATTATTCAATAAATAACAATCCAAATCACCATCCTTATCGTAATCAAAAAAAGCAGCGTGCACGGATAATCCGTTAATATCCAGCCCGTATTCTTTTGATCTTTCAGTAAAGGTCAGGTCTCCGTTATTGATAAAAAGTTCATTGTACCTGTTATTGCCTTCAGGTAAACCAGACTTACAAACATAAATATCCAGCAATCCATCACCATTTAGGTCTGCAAAAGTGGCGCCCGTTGACCATACATTTTTACAGGCTACATTTGCTTTTTCGGTAATATCTTCAAATTTCCAATTCCCTTTGTTGAGATAGAGTTTATTATCAACCAAATTCCCGGTAAAATAGATGTCCAACAATCCATCATTGTTGATATCACCCAATGCTACTCCGCCACCATTGAAAAAATTTCTGTATGTATAAGGATTGAACTCCTCTGTATAAGTTAACTTATTTTCAAAATTAATGCCGGTTTGTGCTCCTTTTAATTCAAAAAGAGTTATACTCTCTTTATCAGATTGACATGCGGTAAAAAATAAAGTAACTAAAAATAAACTTCGCAGTATAGTACTCATTTTGATTTTGAAAAAATGGATGTTTGCGTGCAAACAAAGTTAATTTCAGCGTTTATAAATTAACAAATTATCTTCACAAATTTAATTATTTTTTCTTTTTAAGCATGCTCTTTTCTGACAATAATTCTATTGCCTGTTATTTTAACATGAGTTCGATGCAACAAGTAATATAATTACTTAAATGTTAAATACTTACGTCATTGCG
>PVMS01036201.1_pt1 | contig 12280 bp, 13 predicted proteins | sample 1853461 | NCBI WGS metagenome assembly PVMS01 (sample SAMN08582032, study PRJNA380276) | Marine sediment metagenome, whole genome shotgun sequencing project. | isolation source: ocean sediment barecode stripped | collected 2017
CCCCGCACTACGTGGTCGTCGAGGCGCGCCCGCTCATCGAGGTCCGTGCCGAGCCGGGCGCCCACGTTGGTCGCCATGATCAGGTAGATGCTGCCGCACAATACGACCACACCGATGATGACGGTGAGCAGCCCGCGGATCTCGGGCTCCCATCCGATTGCCAACAATCCCATCTCTCACAAGCTCCGTACGTATTCGACGACCGCGTTGATCTGTTCGTCGGTGAGGAGTGCCCCGAATCCCGGCATCCGGCCGGTGCCCTGGCCGTTTCGACCGTAGAGCTTGCCGTTCTCCGAACCCTTCTTGATGAATTCGACCATGTCCTGCTGGCTTGCGAAGTGACTGATCGTGGACCCGCCGGTGAGATTCCACCCGTACGCACCGAGACCGGTGACGCCGGGACTGTCGTAGCTCCAGCCGAGGGTGTGGCAGCGAGCGCAGCTGTAGGCGCCGCTCGCCAGATCGAGGTTGAAGAGCGCCTCGCCGTAACTCTTCGCGTCGCCGTCCTCGACCGCCTTGCGTGCCGCGGCCTCGATGTCGGCCTGGGTCGACGACGGGAGCGTGCCCGACGCGCACAGACCGGCGGAGTAGTACTCGTCGCTCTCGAGCTCTTCGTCGAGGCAACCCTCGCGCGGGATCTGGATGCTCTTCATGTACTCGATCAGATTGCTGATCTGCTGGTCGTTCATCGGGCCGCCGCCGATGAGACCCCAGGGCGACATCGGCGAGAACGGTCGCCCGTAGTCGAGGATGAAGCGAACCTCGTCCTCGTCGAACCGATACATCACCGTGTTGAGCGCCGGTGCCTTCCAGTTGACCTGGGTGACCTCGCCGGTCGCCGGATCGGTCACCGTGAACGGTGCTTCCCCGCCGACCGCGCCCATACCACCATGGCACCCGGCGCAGTTGAAACCGCCCTCGGCGGTGGGCTCGAACAGCGACTCGCCCCAGCCCGCGAACCGCTTGTCCCAACCCTCCTGGGCGCCTGCCTGGCGGCTCGGCTCGAGCACCCAGTAGAGCGGGAGCGAGACGACGACGACGAACAGCAGGAGAACACCCCAGAGCTGCACGCGTTCGAGTCGCGGGCCCTCGAGTTCCGCGTCGTCGAGATACTTCTTGCGGTTGGGTGCGAGCTCGACCTCGGAGCCGATCTCGGCGCGACCGCTGACGACATTGAAGATGGCGTAGACGACCCAACCGACGAGGATGACCGTGAAACCGATGACGGCGAAGGTCGTCGTATTGGTGGCGATCACTCGTGCCCACCACCGGTGCAGTGGGGTCCTTCGGCCTCTTGGCCCGTCGTGTTGGTGCCGATCGGCGGGCCCGGAACCTTGACGCCGGTGTCGATCACGACCTCGCCGGAGGCGCTGATCGTCGCGGGGTGACGATCCATGCCCCGCGGTGCAGGACCGGCCTTCTTCTCACCGACGCGGTTGTACTGAGAGCCGTGGCACTGGCACTCGAACCACTGGCTCGTCTGGCAGTCGGGCACACGGCACCCGAGGTGGGGGCACTTCTGGCTGAGGATCGTGAGACCTTCGCGCATCGCCACCAGGAGGACATCGTCATACACGAGTTCGGCTGCGGGCAGCGACTCCTCCGGATACTGGGTGATCCAGGACTTGGCCTCGGGAACGTAGAAGAAGCCTCCGCCCTGCTTGATCCCCTCCTTGATGGTGCCGATCTTGCCGGCCGCGACCTGCCCGCCGAACCCGCCCGTACCGGTCGGCCAGAGAAAGGCGACGAAGGCGGCGGCAGCGAATGCGCCGATGCCCGCGCTCATGAGGGTGACGGTGGCGCGGTTGAAGAACTGGCGACGCGACACCGCGACGAGCTCGGGGTCCGGCGGCTCCCACGGCTCGATCTCCTCGAGCGGTTCGTCGACGACGACCACCTCGGTGCTTCGCGCGCTGACCCCTTCGTCCTCGGCATCGGAGCCGGTGCGGACGTCGCGGACAACGCCCAGGGAGACGCGCTCGTCACGCGCACTCTTGTCGCGTTGCACGGTCTCACCCGAGAGCGCCCCGGCGCCGCGGACATCGCTGCGGCTGGCGAGCGTGAAGAACAAGATGGCGGCGAGGAAGACCACGACGCCGATGGCGAGTGCGATGAATCCTGCGGTGCTCATGGGGACATCTCCTTCCAGCAGGTCACAGTTCGAAGAACAGGCCGTCGACCCAAGGTAGGACGAAGTTGAAGCCGGGGCCCCTGAAGAACGAACCGATCAGCACGAGGACCGCCCAGAACATCAGGTGGATCGTCATCAGTGACGTGGCGAACTTGCGGTCTTCGGGCTTGATCGAGGGATTGTGGTCGATGTACGGGGTGAGGATGAGGAAGATCAAGCCGACGCCGGGGATCGTCACGCCGGCCACCATCGGGTGGAACATGGTGAGGAGTTCCTGCAGGCCCAGGAAGTACCACGGCGCCTTCGATGGGTTGGGCGTCTGGTTGGAGTTGGCCAACTGGAGCAGCGGGGCGTTCACGAACACCGAGAAGATGAATGTGAACGCGGTGCAGGCGAGAGCGGCGACGAACTCGACCGCGAGGAGGTGCGGCCAGGTATGCACCTTGTCGACCGGGCTGGCCTTGACGTCTTGGATCGACCCGGACTTGACGACGGTGAGGAGCCGTTGCGTGTGCCCACCCGGACCGGCACCGATAGGCACGGCTCCACCGTCGACGGGCGCGGCGACGACGGCGCCGACCTTTTCCGCGACGGCCACCGAACCACCCGCGTCGCCCGCCGGTGCGTCGCCTGTGGTGTCACCGGACTGGGCGGCCTTCGCGGCCTTGCTGCGCTGGAGGAGGTGCTCGGGTATGCGCGGGTCGGACGCGGCTTGGGCCGCGTCACCGGATTCGGCGGCGGCGGGTTCGGGGGCGGTCTTCTCGCGCGCGGCCTGTGCCCGCTTCAGCAGGTGCTCGGGAATCTCAGTCATGGCTCACCTCACTCTCACACGCGACAGATCGAAAAGGACAATTCACAGCGGCCCCGAGATACCGCCGTCCTTGCGGACTCGCCAGAAGTGGATCGCCATGAAGATGACGATGATGAACGGGAAGAACAACACGTGCAACACGTACCATCGCAACAACGTCTCGGAGCCGATCTCGGCACCGCCCAGCAAGACGAAGCGGACCTCCTGGCCGAAGACGGGCGTGAAGCCCATCATGTTCGTACCGACCGTGACCGCCCACAGCGCCAGTTGGTCCCACGGCAACAGATAGCCGGTGAACGACAGGAGGAGCGTGAGCGTCAGCAGGATCACGCCGATCACCCAGTTGAACTCGCGCGGCGGCTTGTAGGCGCCGTGGTAGAAGACGCGGGCCATGTGGAGGAACACGGCGAGCACCATCAGGTGACCTCCCCATCTGTGCATGTTGCGCACGAGGAGGCCGAACGTGACCGAGGTCTGGAGGTTGCGGATGTCGTCCCACGCCGCGGTCGCCTCGGGGCGGTAGAAGAACATCAGGAAGATGCCGGTGACCGTGAGCAGGATGAAGAGGAAAAAGCTCAGTCCACCGAGGCAGAGCGTGTAGCTGACCTTGACCGCGTGCCGCTTCACCTTGACCGGGTGCAGGTGGTACAGCACCGAGTTCATGATGACGTAGCTGCGGTTACGGGGGCTGTCGGTGTAGCCCTTGCGGAAGATCGAGCCGGGCCGGAAGATCGAACTCCAGGCCTGGCTGCCCTGCACGGAGTCGACCGTGGAGTCGACCCGGTCCTTCATCGTCGGGCGGGGTTTGTCGTCGATTGTCTTTGCCATTATCAGCGTTCCCCGGCCACGCAGGCCGCGTCTGGACACTCGCTCGCTGGCGCTCGGCTCGCTCGCATCAACGGAAGCGTCATTGCCATCATCGGCGTTCCCCGGCCACGCTACGAGCAGCCCGCGCAGCGTCTGGACGCTCGCTCGCCAGCACTCCGCACGCTCGCATTGTCGGATGTCTGGTCATCATGGTTAGAGCCTCATGCCGTAGCCGTAGCCGTGGTTGTTGGTGCGCATGTGGTAATCGCCTGCGGCCGTGGCCGTGCCCACCTTGCCGAGGATGATCACACCGGTCGGGCACCGGTCGACGCAGAGTGCGCACCGCGTGCAGATGTCGTCGTCGATGGTGAACATGAAGGCGTCGGACGGATCGGTGCCGGGCTGCTCGGTGCCCTCGGCCGATGACACCGCGTCGACCGACACCATGTGGATGCACTTCCAAGGGCAGATGTCGACGCATCCCTCGCAGGCGATGCACTCGCTCTGATCGATGTGGATGAACTGCTTCGGCTTGACTGCCCGTCCGAGATAGTCGGCGTCGACCTCGACCAACGTGTACTCGTCGGTGAAGGGCATCATCGGGGGATTGGCGTCGGTGGTAGCCATGATCAGCGTTCCCCGGCCACGCAGACCGCGTCTGGACGTTCGCTCGCCGGCGCTGCGCTCACTCGCATCCTCGAACACGTCCGCACGGTCATCATGCCTTCTTGACCAGTGGGCGGCCGTAGGTCGAGGTCGAGATCGCGAGTTCCTTCGGTTTGACGTCGCCGCGCTTCTGCCACCACAGCGCGAGGTACACGAACAGGACGAAGAAGAAGAGGTGGATGATGACGACGACGATGTCGCGGACGGCCTCGTACTGGAGGGTGATCGGATTCCATCCACCCATCGACTGCGGCTTCAAGAAGCCGCCCCATCCGATGAGCAGCTTGTCCTTCGACCAGCCGAGGTTCCTGTCCGCGTGGTCGATCCACTGGTGGGGGACGATCCCGAAAGCGAGGAACAGCACGCCGAACGAGTAGGTGGCGCCGAGCATCGCTTCACCCCACGAGAACGGCTTGCCGACCGGACGACGCTTGCCGTACGGGATGACCGCGAGAGCCAGCACCACCGCCGCGACGAAGGACACGATGAACGCCTGGTTGACGCCGGGCCACTCGAGCACGTCGATTCCGATCATCGTCTGTGGCGGTCCTTCCTGTCTGGGTTCTGGCCTGTCGGGGTTCTGGCCGGTCGGGGTTCTGGCTGGTCGGGGTTCTGGCTGGTGTGCGACTGTCGGCGGCTGAGGCCGGGTGGTCGGTCGGCGTTCGTGCGAGCGTGCACGAACGTCGTGAATTTGCTCACGAACTGTAGCCGTCGGCGGATGCCGCACGAAGTCTGGCACGCAAGTCTCGCCGCCGCGCGAGGTTGTGCATAAGTGCACGCGACGTCGACGTCGCCATCGACGCGGTGACCGAGACGACGAATTCCCTCGCTCGGCGCTCGGCCATCTAACCTTGCGCCAAGTGACCGAGATCCCCGAACACCTGCTGAAGCGATCGCGCGAACGTCGCGCCGCGATCGGCCAGGGTGACGACGCCGGCGACGCGGCGCCGGCGACCGACGAGCCGCCCGCAGCGGGCGTTCCGGCCACCACGGCATCGACCCCGTCCACGGAACCGGCCACCGCTCCGGTCGCCGCCGGTCCGCCGCCGCGCGGCGGGCTGCCCGAAGCGCCCGCCCCCGCGCCGCCCGAACCCGATCCGCCATACGTCATCGCTGCCAAGACGCGTCGCAAGACTCCGTTCTGGGCGATGGCCGCGCTCGGTCTGCTCCCCGTGTGGGGATTCATCTACGTGCGGGCGCTCACCGAGAGCCCCGAGGTGTCGGCAGGCCCGGTCGGGCACGGCGAGGAGGTCTACAGCAACTGCGCGAGCTGCCACGGCGCGGGAGGTGACGGTGGGGTCGGCTACCCGTTCGCCGGCGCGGAGGTGCTCGACACGTTCCCTCACATCGAGGACCAGGTCCGCTACGTCACCTTCGGCACCGAGGGATACAACGCCGCCGGCATCGAGATCTACGGCAACCCCGAGCGCGAGGGGGGCGTCCACACCACTGGATCGCAGGGCGTCATGCCGGCGTTCGGGGGGCAGCTCCCGCCGAGCGACATCGTCGCGGTCGTGTGCTACGAGCGCTACGCCCTCGGCGGAGCCGATCCGACGAGCGAGGAGTACGCCGAGGAGTACGAGGCGTGGTGCTCCGACGAGGCGCCCGTCTTCCAGGCGATCGAGGACGAGGAATACGACGTCACGACGGACAATCCCGAGACGTTCGCCCTGCCCAATGGTGGGTCGATCACGATCATCCCCATCGGTGCGGCGCCGACCAATGGTCTGCCGCCCGCCGTCCCCGCCGGCGAATCCGGCATCGGTGAGGGCTGACGCGGTCCACGTGACCGGGCCGCGGGCGTCGCGAGACTCGACACCGTGAACACCTCACTCGACGCCGACGTGCTCGTCGTCGGTGGAGGCCCGGCAGGGTCGTCGGTCGCGACCCGACTCGCCGAGGCGGGCCATTCGGTCACGCTCGTCGAGAAGCGGGCGACGTCGAGCGTCAAGGCATGCGGCGACACGTTGACGCCCCGCGCGCTCGCCGAGGTCGCCGACCTCGGCATCGACATCGAGCGAATTTCGCATCACCGGGTGCTCGGCGTCGAGATGCGACACGGCGACCGCGCCGCCGCGATTCCCTGGCCCGAGCATCGAGAGCTTCCGTCCGCAGGGCTCGTGATCCGCCGCGACAGGTTCGACGAGCACCTCCGCCTCGCCGCGAGAGACGCCGGCGCCCGTGTCGTGATGGGCCACGAGGCGACCGCACCGATCATCGAGCGCGGCTTCGTCCGCGGGGCGCAGCTCCAAGACCTCGATGGTCGTCCGTGTTCGGCACGAGCCCGGTTCGTCGTCGTCGCCGACGGGGCGAGCAGTCGATTCGGTCGTGTACTCGGAACCAGCCGCGACCATCGCTGGCCGTACGCGATCTCGACCCGCACCTACTTCGAGAGTCCCTCGAGCGAACACCCGTGGATCGAAGCGACGCTCGGCCTGGCCGATGCCAACGGCTCGCCGATCGCGGGGTACGGGTGGGTGGTGCCAATCGGCAACGGCACGGTGAACGTCGGCATCGGCGTACTGTCGACCGCCCGCGACGTGAAGAGCGTCAACGCGCTCAAGCTCCTCTCCCGCTTCGCCGAGTCGGTCGCGGAGCGCTGGCGCTTCGATGCCGAGGCTCCACGGACGGCTCCGACGCGGTTCCGCCTCCCGCTCGGCGGTTCGGTCGACCCGAAGATGGGTCCCACGTTCCTGCTCGTCGGTGACGCCGCGGGCGCCGCCAACCCCTTCAGCGGCGTCGGCATCAGTGCCGCTCTGATGACCGGTCGACTCGCCGCCACCGTGCTCGACGAAGCGCTCGTCACGGGCAGCGCGGCGGGTCTGCAGCGGTACCCGACAATGCTCACCGACGAGGTCGGTCGCTACTACAAGGTCGGACGGCTCACCGCGAGGTTCCTCGGTCGCCCGAGCGTGCTCGACACCTTGCTGAAGCTGAGCACGCGCAGCGACAAGGTGATGGGCGGCCTACTGCGGATCGCCGGCAACGAGCTGCGATCGGTCGACCCGGGCGGCACCGAACGCGCCTACGCGATCGCCGCCGCCCTGTCGAAGCTCGCGCCGAGCTGGTGAACGGGCCGGCGACGAGGGTCGACCCACGACAAACCTCTGGCATCGTTGCCGATTCAGGCGTACCGTCGAATGGGCCGGTGACCGGATGGGCACCGCGATCGGAGGGACCATGACCACGACCGATACACCCGTCGACAACGGGGTGAACGTCGAAGCCTTGCTCGAGGCTCGCGCAGCCCTGACCGAGGCGCCCGAGGCCGCCCAGTTCCAATGGCGAGCGACGTGCGAGTGGGTCAACGGAACCCACAGTCACTAGAGCGTCGAGAGCTTCTTCGGACTCGGGGAGGAACAGGGCCACAAGACCAAGTTCGAGTACGACGCCGACCATCCCGAGATCTTCGCGTCGGAGGACAACGGCGCGACGCCGGTCGAGTTCGTGCTCGTCGGCCTCGCCAGCTGCCTCACGGCCGGCATCGCCGCCGTCGCCCAGCACCGTGAGATCCAGCTGCGGTCGGTGAAGGCCACGCTCGAGGCCGATATGGACGTGCAGGGCATCCTCGGCATCGATCCGCAGGTGCGCAACGGCTTCAGCGACATCAAGGTCAGCTACGACATCGACGCCGACGCCTCGCCCGAAGACATCGAGGCACTCGTCGCCCAGTCGCAGAAGCGCTCGGCGGTGTACGACATCGTCACCAACCCGACAAACGTCGCCGTCGCGGTCAACTGAGCCCGTCACGGGCGCGCCGATGATCGGATCGGCGCGCACCGCCACCGCCGTCGTCGTCGGCGGTGGCCAGAGTGGCCTGGCGATGAGCCGTTGTCTCGCGCATCGGTCGATCGACCACGTCGTGCTCGAACGCGGTTCGGTTGCCCACTCGTGGAAGACCGAGCGATGGGACTCGCTGAAGCTCCTCACGCCGAATTGGCAGACGCGTCTTCCCGGACTCGCGTACGACGGTGACGACCCCGACGGCTTCATGGACGTCGCCGGTCTCATCGGCTTCATCGAACGGTACGCCGAGACCGTCGATGCCCCGCTGCACACCGACACCACGGTGACCTCGGTTCGTGCCGCCGAGCCGGGCTACGTCGTCGAGACCGATCGCGGACCGTGGCGCTGCCGTGCCGTCGTGCTGGCAGGAGGCGCCTGCAACGTGGCGAGCGTGCCCGAGTACGCCGAGGCAGTCCCCGCGACCATCGACACCTTGACCGCCGACGCGTACCGCAACCCCGCCCAACTGGCCGAAGGTGGCGTGCTCGTCGTCGGAGCGTCGGCGACCGGACTGCAACTCGCGGAGGAGATCCACGGCTCCGCCCGCCCGGTCACCCTCTCCGTGGGCGAACACGTCCGGATGCCCCGCACCTACCGGGGAAAGGACATCTTCGGCTGGATGGACGTCACCGGGCTGCTCGACGAGCGGTTCGACGAGGTCGACGACGTCGTGCGCGCCCGCAATGTGCCCTCTCCTCAACTCGTGGGCACCGACGAGCATCGCAACCTCGATCTGAACGCGCTCAGCGGCGGAGGGATCGAGATCCGCGGTCGGCTCGGCACGATCCGCGACGGCATCGCGATCTTCTCCGGAGGGCTTCGCAACCAGTGCACGCTCGCCGATCTCAAGATGAACCGCCTGCTCGGTACGATCGACGAGTGGATCGTCGAGAACGGGTACGACGAACGACGGCCGCCCGAGCGCGGGCACCCGACCGAGGTCGGCGAGGTGCCGCTCACGCTCGATCTCGCGAGCGGCGAGATCGCCACGATCGTCTGGGCGACAGGATTCCGGCCCGACTACTCGTGGCTCCACGTACCCGTGCTCGACCACAAGGGCCGAGTGCGTCACGATGGCGGCGTCGTCGGCGGATCGCCGGGGATGTACCTCATCGGCACCACCTTCCTCCGGCGCCGCAAGTCGAGCTTCATCCACGGCGCCGGCGACGACGCCGAAGACCTCAGCGACCACCTCGTCGAGTTTCTCGCGAACGCGAGCTGAGCGGCGCCGGCCGAGGTGGGGCGGCGGAATCCACTAGCGCTTGACGCCGATGTAGCAGAAGAGCTGGATCTCACCGCGCAGCGGCAGGCCCTCCTCGACGTGCTCGCGGGCGAGGTCGGCAGCGCGCCGTAGGAACTCGGCCTCGCCGATGTTCTGGATCGCTTCGTACGCCGGACCGGTCGACGCCATCGAACGGGCGTACGTCTCGGGATCGGGGCTCTCCAGACAGAACGGGACGACGACGCGCTCCTCGGGCTCGAAGCCGACGTCGCGCAGGAAGACCTCGCCGACGCCGGGCCGCCCGAGTGACACCATGTCGGCCTGGTTGCCGACCTTGTCCTCGGTCGCCCAGAGGAACGGCGCGAACATCCAGGCACCGCTCGACTTGCCGACGTCGCCCCACACGGTCATCGCGAACCGGCCGCCGGGGCGGAGCACGCGCCGGACCGAGTCCATCACCCCGGGCGTCGTTCCCCAGATGCCCCGGCAGCTGGTGACCGCGTCGAACGAACCGTCGTCCCACGGCAACTCGTGCATGTCGCCGACCCGGACGTCGCTGTCCGGGTTGCGGTGCCGGGCGATCGCGACGAGTCGCCGCGACGCGTCGATGCCAGCGCACTCCGCGCCCCGCGCCCTGGCGAGTTCGATCGAGAGACCCGAGCCGCACGCGACATCGAGGAGGCGATCGCCCTCGCCGATCCCGAGACGCTGGTGGACGAACACGTACTCGCGCGAGTTGTTCGGCTCGGACAGGGTCGAGAAGTCGACCGCCTTGCGCCCCCATCCCTCGTCGACCATCTCCCAGGTCATCACCCGAGTCCCTCCCACGGCCAAGCCGCCCCCAGTGGGCGAGCTTACTACTCGGTCGCGAGCGGGTCGGACGTCAGCGTCCGATGCCCGGGCGTCGCCTGACGACGTGCGGAAGACGCAGCGTCACGACCGACAGCGCGAGGATGACCGGGTAGATCTCGAGGCGACCGAGCAGCATCTGCACCATCGCGACCGCCCGGCCGAGCGGGGGGATGACGAGGAAGTCGCCGCCATGATCGAGTTCGCCAAGACCGGGACCGACGTTGCCGAGCGAGGTCGCCGACGCGGAGAATGACGTGATCAGGTCGGGTCCTGTCGCCCCGATCAGCACCGCACCGCCGCCGAAGATCACGAGCGCCAGCAGGATGAACCCGACCACCTTCCCGGCGACGTCGTCGGGGAGGATGCCGTTGCCGACGCGCACGGGACGGACGAGTCTGGGGTGCAGGTGCTTCAGCGCCTCGCGGTGGGCGAAGCTGGCGACCGCCATCACGCGGATGATCTTGATGCCGCCGGCGGTCGAGCCGGCCATCGCACCGATCGGCAGCGCTATGAGGAGCAGCGATTGTGCGGTGTCGCTCCACAGCCCGTACTCGGTCGTGACGTAGCCGGTGGTCGTCACGGTGGAGACCGTCGTGAACAGTGAGTCGCGGAAACCCGCCGACTGCCCGCCGTCCCAGCCCGAAGAGATGAACGCCCACGCACAGATCGCCGCCACGATCAGAAGATAGATGCGGAACTCCGTCGAGCGCAGGAGCGGCTTCGGATTCCCGCGGATCGCGCGGTAGTAGAGGGTGAAGCTGCCGCCCGCGAACAGCATCGCCGCAATGCAGATCCACTCGATCGCCGCGGAGTCGTAGTGGCCGATCGAGGCCTGGTACGGCGAGAACCCCCCGGTCGACACGGTGGTGAAGCTGTGGCTCACCGCGTCGTACAGGCTCATCCCCGCGATCGCGTACAGGAGAGCGAGGATCCAGGTGAACCCGAGGTACACCCCCCACAGGCGACGCGCGGTCTCGCGCACGCGGGGCGTCAGACGCTCGCCCGTCGGGCCGGGCGCCTCGGCCTGGAGCAGGCTCATCCCACCCGAACCGATGGTCGGCAGCACGGCGACGACGAGCACGATGACGCCCATCCCTCCGATCCACTGCGTCGTCGAGCGCCAGAACAACAGCCCACGCGTCGTCGCTTCGATGTCTGCGGTCACGGTCGCGCCGGTCGTGGTGAACCCAGCAATCGATTCGAACAGCGCGTCGTCTATCCGGTCGAAGTGTCCGGTCAGGAGGTACGGCACGGCGCCGACGGCGGCCATCACGATCCACGCAACGCTGACGGTGACGAACACGTTGAGGATACGGATCTCCGACGGCACGAGCGTCATCCGCCAGAGGACGATGCCGGCGGCGGCCGCAACGAGCCCGTAGAGGAGGAGCGGCACGGAGGCGGGTCCGCCGTCGATGAGTTCGATCAGCCCCGCAACGGTGATGCCGACGCCGACGACGCCGATCGCGATACCCGAGACGTTGGCGGCGAGTGACGTGAAGCGCCGCCCCGCCAGCAGCCGCTCGCCGCGTGCGCCGGACCACGACGATCGGCGGATTCGTTGGACGAGGTTCACGCCTCGAATGCCTTGCGCGCCATCTGCAGCGAGCTCGGTCGCGCGAACACGACGACGTTGTCCCCCGCCCGCAGGATGGTGCGGCCACGGATGATCTCGCCCGTCTCACCGGGTCGGATCACGGCGCCGAGGAGCACATCGTGATGGAGATGGAGGTCGGCGACCTTCACCCCGTCGGCGCGACTGCCGGCCTCGATCTCGAACTCGTTGACCTCGACATCGCTCTCGAGGAAGGTCGCCACCGACGCGGTTCCGCCGCGGATCTGACGCAGCACCGCGTTGGCCGACGCGGTGCGCGGACTCAGCATCGCGTCGATGCCGAACTGCCGCACGAGCGGCAGCAGCGCGAGCCGGTGCAGGACGGCGACGGTGAATGCGTCGCCCTGGGCGGCCGCGTAGGCGCAGGCGAGAACGTTGGCCGAGTCGTCG
>PVMS01024412.1_pt1 | contig 12278 bp, 12 predicted proteins | sample 1853461 | NCBI WGS metagenome assembly PVMS01 (sample SAMN08582032, study PRJNA380276) | Marine sediment metagenome, whole genome shotgun sequencing project. | isolation source: ocean sediment barecode stripped | collected 2017
AGATAGACGACGCTCTTCCGATCTGGCGTTGTCTATCTACCGGCCCACCCAGTTGCGGGTTCGGCCCGCCGATTGGTAGTCGAACAGGTCGGCGACCAAATACCTGTCGATCTCCCATCTGGGCGTAGTCGCCCTGCCAATGCGCTTTTTCTCCTCCTTGGACAACTTGACCTTGAAGCTGGTCGTGGCCCAGTAGCCTTCACGCCATAACAAATTGCGATCAGTTGTTCGAACGCATCCATCTCGGGCCTTGACTTACCCCAACTTTCATAAACTGAGTCGTCAGCAACGTCGCCACGGGCTCACTTGTGTTGGCTAAGTGGTTCTTATGAGTCAGGTTTTGAGATCATCCGGATTCAATCTTGGAACCTTTCATGAGCATTGTCCGCCGTCAGCGCCTCTGAGACAGATTGGGGTAATTGAACGACGGAGGAATTCTGGGTCATCGTCGCCATCAAGGAGCGAAGATGAGACAGAAATCCGGGCCACCGAAAGAGATCTCTGAACGGGTCGTGAGGAACATCCGTCATACAACACGCAAGCGCTACTCGGCTGAGGAGAAGATCCGGATCGTGCTCGACGGTCTGCGCGGCGAGGACGGCATTGCCGAGCTGTGCCGGCGTGAAGGCATCGCCCAGAGCCTCTATTACAGCTGGTCGAAGGAGTTTCTGGAGGCTGGTAAGAAGCGGCTCGCCGGTGATACGGCACGCGAGGCGTCGACGGGTGAAGTGAAGGCCTTGCGCCGCTAGGCGCACGAGCTGAAGGAGGTCGTTGCCGAGCTGACGCTCGAGAACCGCTTGCTCAAAAAAAGCATGACCGGGGATGGGAGCGACGAGGTATGAGGTAAACCGCCTCTGAGAAGCTTGAAATCATCCGTGTCGTTGAACGGTCCCATCTGTCGGTGCGCCGGACCGTGGAGCAGATCATCCTCCCACGTGCTACCTTTTATCGCTGGTACGATCTTTATCAGACAGGTGGGCCGGACGCGCTAGTGTTCTGTCTCTAGCGAAAGGATTCCCTTTGGCTTTTGGATATGCGAGTCAAAGGGGATGGCGAGTGACACATGCATCTGGCTATCTCCCGAGGATCGGGCGCGGCTGGAGGGCGGGTGGCGGGCCGCAACACGCCGCAGAAGTTGGTTTGGCGGGCTCGGATCGTGCTGATGTGGGCTGAGGGCACCGGGACCCCGGCCGAGGAAGTTCGGAGTCTGCTCGGCAACCTCGCCCGTGGCGCGCGGGTTGAAGAGAGGATCGCCGAGGCCCGAGAGCTGGCCGGGAAAGACACGTCCTAGGTGTTCACCTCGGGTCCCGCGTTGGTGCAGCTGTAATTCGAGGGGCGAGAATGCGGATCGAGGCGTACAGCCCGCGTTGGCAGGCGAAGGTCAGCGCTCTGGCCGACCGTGTGCTCGGGACGGGTTTCTTCGATGGCCCCGCCCAGATCCAGCGTGACCCCGAGAGTTGTGTGTTTGTCGCGATCGACATGGTAGACAAGGTCGCCGGCTTCGTTCTGGGTAGGTTGCTCCCCAAAGGTGGTCTCGGGAAATTCCTGGAGCACAGGTTGTCGGGCATTCCCGAGGATCTGGACAAAGCTGACGCCAACGGCGCGCTGGGCGTCATCCAGACCGACGTGGTGGCACCGGAGCATCAAGGCAAGGGGCTGAGGACCAAGCTGCTGCAGATCGTCCACGACATGGTCATTGAGTGTGGCGCGGACAAGCTGATCGTAACCTTCAAGCGGGGACCATGGATCGCCCACGTCGATGGTTGCCATTCCTGATCCAAGACCCTGCGATTGCGGAAGCTGCCGACGGCGCCAAGGATCTTTTTGCGGGAGACTTGCCCCATGGCGCTTAAGTCCTTGCTCTACATTTCGCTCACCGGCTCGCATCCGGACCTCCCTGCCGCGCGGTACGACGGACTGGAGGAGACCGGCGACGACGTCCGTTGGGTCGAGAACCAGCTTAAGGAGCTGGGGCACCTCTCGGCGGTCCAGTTTCGGGGTGTACGCCCGTACCAGGACGAGCCCTTACCGGGGCCTTTGGAGTCCGACGCCGTCATCCTCGGTAGGAGCTACCACTCGGTCAACGAGCGTCTTCCCTGGCAGCTTGGCGTGATGCAGTGGCTCGGCCGCTATCGCGAGACGGGACGGCCGCTGCTTGGAATCTGCGGCGGGCATCAAATGATGAGCTACTGGCGTGGGGCAGCCGTAGCGCCGCTCGCGGACGGGCCTTTCGCGGGCTCTTTTCCGGTGTCGTTGAGCCCGGCAGGACGGGACCATTTCCTGTTCTCGGGATTTCCCCAAGAGCCCGTGTTTCATTTTGGCAACTCCGACTACGTGGTGCCGCTTCCGGATCATTCCGTGGTGCTCGCATCCTCGGCCGAGTTCGAAACCGCCGCGCTGGACCACGGCGCCCAGTGGTTGAGCGTGCAGTTTCATCCCGAGATAACCCGCAAGCTTATGGCGTTGGACTTCGAGTACACGCATCCCCATCTGGTGGAGCGGTTCCGTCCCCTCCCCGAGGCCCCCAGAATGCTGGCCAACTTCCTCAAAGGCACAGGCATGTTGGGATGATCGCCGATCGACGCGATCCGCTAGGTGCCTGTCAGGCGGAGGTGCAGGGCCGGGACCGGCTTGCAGACGGGCGCGTCGAGGGGAAAGTCGACAGGGTCGGGTTCCAAGGCTGGCGTTGACGCCGCGCCCGGGTGGGCTCAGTGACGGACCGTGAGCCAAGATTCCGTGCACGCATTAACTCACACGGCAGTCGTCCCACCATCCACCCGCACGATGCTGCCGGTCGCATAGGGCGCATCGGCTGCGAGAAAGAGAACCACTTTCGCGATTTCTTCAGGCATCGCAGAACGTTTCAGCGGCACGCGGTCTTTCGCTTCCTGCCATACCTCGTTCGTACCGCCGAACAGTTCGAGTTCCGTTTCCAGCATAGGCGTGTGGATCGGGCCTGGGCTGACGGCATTGACCGTGAGCTTGGGCGCAAGCTCGGCGGCCATGGCCTCGTAAGGCCAATCACGCCCGCCTTGGAGGCGCAGTAGTGGACGTAATAGGGCATACCGATGTGAGCCAGTTCGGAACCGATGTTGATGATGGTCCCGCCGTCGCCCTCGTTCATATGGAGTGCCGCTGCGCGCACCACGGCGAAGTTGCCGATCAAGTTCACTTGTATATGCTGGGCGAAATCCTCGACCGTCATGTCCTCGAGCAGTTGAGGAACGACCACCCCCGCGGCGTAGACCACAATGCCGAGCCGTCCAATTCCGTCGATTGCCTGCGCCACCACGCGTTCCGCCGTCGCACGGTGCCATGATCGGGCCGGGCGTGGTGGGGCCGAGGGAGGCTCCCCCTTCGACGACCCACAGACATCCCCAACAAGCCGATCGATCTCGCTCCAGTCGATCACACAGGAAAGATCATCCATACAACCCGCCCACTGAGGCTCCGCGCCAAAGCCAAAACTCTCCTGCCCAATCTGCCGACGCGCCATCCATCCCATCCTCTCAAAATGTGGCCGAGTTTCAGAGAATCAGAAACGATTCGAACCGTCGAGCACAGTCCGCGCACAGGTCTCATTACACCATTCTTTCGTCCGGATCTGATTTTCAGCAAGCACAACCTACCGAGATGCGTTTGCCTTTGCCCGCCTTCCTTCCGTTTGCATGATCAGTTAAATTCTTTCTCGAGCGCATCCGCGAGCTCGAAGATGTCCACGGTCGCGCCGTAGTGGGCCACGTTAAAGATCGGCGCCTCGGGGTCTTTATTGATCGCGATGATCGTCTCGACGTGTTTCATGCCGGCTAGGTGTTGCACCGCGCCTGAGATGCCGAACGCGATATAGAGCTTGCAGTTGGCCGCGATCGTGCCTGACAGACCCACCTGGCGAGCCTTAGGCAACCAGCCGGAATCGGCGATCGGACGAGAGCAACCGAGTGTAGCGCCCAGGCGCTCGGCCAGCTCGGCGAAGCGCGGCAGGTTCTTTTCCTCCTGCACGGCGCGGCCGACGGATAGGATGAACTCCGCCTTGCCAATGTCCACGTCGCCCAGCGGCGCGCGCTCGTATTCGAGGTGGATCGATTGGTTTTCCACGGCCAGGAGTTCGAGTTCGAACGGCGTTGCGACCGCCTGGCCCGGCGCTTCCGGCGCCGTAAAGGTGGCACTGCGCAGCATGAGCGTCACCGTGCTCTTGCCGGGAAAGCCTAGGTCGATATTCACCTTACCGCCATAACCGCCTCGGGTGACGACGAGTTCACCCTCTTCCAGCTTGATGTCGAAGACATCGGAGGCGAAGCCGCTGCCGAGCCGCGCGGCGACGGCCGGCCCGAAGGCCATGCCACTCATCGTATGTCCGATCAGGATGAGCCGCGAGCCGTGCTCGGCAGCCAGCGTACAGGCAACCTCCTCATAATGCGCGGCGTCAAAATGGGAATGAGGTGCACTAATTGCCAGTACCTTGTCCACTCCTACCATATTCGCGGACTGCGCCAGCCCCGAAGGATCATCGCTGAGCACGGCCACAACGAGCGGCCCGCCGATGTCGGCCTTCAGTGGCACAGCGGCGCCGATCATCTCGCCCGTGATATCGCGCAGATCGCCGTCGAAGTGCTCGGCAATGACCAGGATGCCGGCCACCGACTAATCTCCCCGCTTCTCGCGCACGATGCCCGCGATGGCTTTCGCGACCTCGGCCGCATCGCCCTCGAGCATCCGCGCCCGGCCAGTTCTCGGCGGCTGGTAAATGCGGCGGACCAGGGCGCCCGCCTGCTCCAGGCCGACGGCGCTGCCGTCAAGTACGGCAATGGGCTTCTGCCTCGCCTGCTTGATCATACGCATGGTGGCGTAGCGTGGCCTGTTGCCGCCCGTCTGGATCGTCAGCAGCGCCGGCGCGGGTAGCTCGAAGCGGTGGTGTATGCCGCCCTCCAGCTCCCGGGTCACGGTTAGACCAGCCCCGCCGTCCCATTCGACGCCGCGAACGACCGCCGCATGCGGCAGGCCGAGGATGCGCGCCATCGCAATTCCCGTGGCGCCCTGCGCCAGATCACTCGACTGGACACCGGCGAGGATCAGGTCGGGCTCTTCCCGGCGCGCGACCCCGGCAAGCGCACGCGCGATCGTCACGGGGTCGGCGTGCGCCAGCGCATCGTCCCACACGCGCACCGCCCGATGTGCCCCTTTGGCGAGCACTTTCCTCAGCATATCCTCCGCGCCTTCCGGACCGACCGTGACCGCGACCACCTCGCCCGCGCCGACCCGCTCGACCACAAGCAGCGCCTCCTCGAGCGCCGCGTCATCCCACTCGTTGAGCTCGTGTTCGAAGTATTCCGCCGGGATGCTCAGCCCGTCATCGGCGATGCGAAACCCTTCGTCGAGGTTGGCAACCTGCTTGACCGCGACGAGGATGCGCGGTCCGTCTTTGGGCGGGACTTCGTAGCGGGGCAGCCTGGCCGCGGTGACCGGCCCGGCCACGACGGCGGGCCCTGGCTCCGCGCGCACCACCGCAGGCGGCGCCTGGGCTTCGGCCGACGGAGCGACGACAGCATCGGCGACCCGCTCGATCGATGACGGCGCCTCCCCGAGATCGATGCTCTTGAGATCGACCGCCTCGGCAATCAGCTCGGCAAGGTCCTGGACGATGAAATCATCCTCGTGGCCGCTCGTCTTCCGCGCGTCCTCGAACATCGTCATGTCCTTTGGGCAACAGACGACAAAGGCGTCGATCTGTCCCAGCGCCGCCGCCTCATGCATTCGGTTCTCGGCGGGCTTCTCCTTGCCCGGCGGATCGGGCATCCAAATCCGCCCGCCGCCGGCTCCGCAGCAGAAGGAATTGTCTCGGTTGCGCGGCATTTCGACGAGCTCGCAACCGATCGATTCAAGGATGCGGCGCGGCTCGTCGTAATTGCCGTTGAGCCGACCCAAGTGGCAAGGGTCGTGGAGGGTGACGCGCCTACCCAGCGGCTTGACCACCTGGAGCCTGCCCTCCGAGAGGAGCGTCGCCAGCACCGACGTGTAGTGGCCGATGGGCGCAACCTCGGCGAATTCGGGATATTCGTTTCGAATTGTGTTGTAGCTGTGCGGGTCCGTCGTGACGATACGCTCGAATCGCCGCGCCGCTCCCATCTGCGCGACGTTGTGCTCGACGAGGCTCAGATAGAGGCCCTCTTCGCCCACGCGGCGCACGTCGTTGCCCGCCGTGCGCTCGCCATCGTAGAGGATACCGAAGTCGAGGTCGGCGGCGCGGAACAGGCGCGCCACTGTTTGCGAGACCGTCTGGTTGCGCGGATCGTAAGAGGCGTAGTCGCCGACGAACCACAGCATCTCCGCCGGCTCCTCGCGGATGTCCTTGACACGGAACTCCAACGCGCCCGTCCACGCGCCGCGAGCCCGCGCGCTCTCGCCGAAGCTGTTGCCGCTTCGCGCGATCGTCTCCAGCGTATCGCGCAACTGCTGGTCCATCTCGCCCTGTTCCACGAGATTGCGGCGCATCTGCACGATCATCGTCGGATGCTCGATGCCGACCGGGCAGATTTCCATACACGCGCCACAGGAAAGGCAGGCCCATAGCGTCTCGGGCGCGATGACATCACCGATCAGCGCGGATCCATGGCCTCGGGGACGCGCCAGCGTGTGCTCGGCGTGGACGCGAAGATCGAGGATGAGATCGCGCGGGCTCAAAGGCGCCCCGGTTGCGGTCGCCGGACACGCTTCGTGGCAGCGCCCGCACTTCGTGCAGGCGTCGAGGTTGAGCATGTCCTTCCATGAGAATTGGTTGATTGCGGCGACGCCGATTTCGACTTCTGGGTCGTCCGCCGCGGGCGGTAGGCGCCGGAGCGCGTCGAGGTCGCGGGTCGCCAGCGAGCCGAGAACGGCGATCATGTGCTTGGCCTTGTTCCACGGGATCGCCGCGATGAAAACCAGCGCCATGACGCCGTGGATCCACCAGTTCGCCCGCCTGACGCCTGCCGCTCGCACCTCGTCCATGCCGACCGCATCGAGAACTTCGGCCACAAGCCAACCGACCGGCGACCAGGCGGCCCAAGGCGGCCGCTCGTGCACGAAACGCACGCCCTCTTGCAGGAATCCGGTGACGACGATCAGCGCGAGCGCAACCAGAAAAACCGCATCCTCGGCCATCCAGGCGCGCGCCTCGGGCCTGAGCTCGGCTTCGCCGGCATAGTCGCGCCGGTAGTCGAGCTTGGCCGGGCGCTGGCGCCAGCGCCGCCACATCATGAAGGCGACGCCGAACAGGAGCCCGAGGCCCGCCAGGTCCGTCACGAGGCTGAAAGCGAGGTAGAACGACCCGCGCCAGAACGTCACGCCGAAAACCGGCTCGGTGATGTCGTATTCGATGGTGATAATCGAGGTCGCGATGAAGAGCAGCAGGAAACCGTAGAAGATCAGCCCGTGCGCGTGACCGGTCGGGCGGTCGCGGCGGGACACGGTGCGCTGCGAGAAGATGTCGGCGAGCATGCGCCGAAATCCCGCCAGTGGATGGACCGGAGTCGGAGTCCTCCGGCCACGGGAGTACTTCACGAAATGGCGCGCAAAGCCGATCAGGAAGACGGCGATGGCGCACCATGCCACTACGTAAAAGAGCGTATATGCGAGGGGACCGACGTCCCAGAAGAGCTCACGCGTTTCCACGTGTCGGTGGCCCCCTACCGAGCCCGCAGTCTTTCGCCGGAGTCTCGGTCGAATATGTAGACGTGCTTCGGATCTAGGAACAGGCAAACCCTCGCGCCTATTTCCGGAGTTCGATCGGCACTAATTTTCACCGCCAAAGTTGTCCCGAAAACATCAACTTCGATGACTGAATCGGCGCCCAGGGCCTCGACCGGCATTGTCAGAGTAAATCGGCTTGAGGTGGGAAGGGCCGACCCATAGCCTCCCTGGATGCACAATCCCTTTCGATATTTCAACAGCTCCCCCTTGGCGCCTAAAGCACGTTAGTCTGACAATGCCCAGAACCCAGAAGTTTCTATCCAGACGGGTCAAGCGGACCAGAGCGGCGAATTGCGGTCGCTCATTGCGGTTATCCCTTAACCGCGCCGAATGTCAACCCGCGCACCAGATGCTTCTGCACAAAGAAAATGAAGACAAGGACTGGGAGACTTTGGACAATCGACGCTGCCGCTACTTGCGGCCAAAGCCCCCTAGGATGTCCGATGAGTGTTGGCAGCATTGCCGTTAAGGTCCTGTTCTCATTGCTTGTAAGGATCAGCGCGAACAACAGTTCGTTCCACGAAAAAATCAGGACGAATATCGCGACTGCCACGAGACCGGAATAGCACATCGGCAAAGTTATCTGAAAAAGCACCCGAAACGGACCGCAGCCATCAAGCGTCGCAGCTTCCTCAATCTCTCTCGGCACGTCGTCAAAGAACGACTTCATCATCCAGACCACAAGAACAAGGTTGAATGTCGCGTGCGCGAGTACTAAGCCAATGTGGGAATTGGCAATTCCAATTCGGTCAAAGATCAGATACATCGGCAAGGCATAAGCGACGGGTGGCCCGAGACGTGTGGCCAAAATATAGAAGAACAAATGATCACCGGCCGGAATTCGATAGCGGGAGAAGCAATAGGCTGACAAGGTGCCAACGCACAAGCAAAGCAGAGTACTCGCGGATCCTACAATCGCCGAGTTCAGTAGATATAATTCAAAGCCCTTGTTGTAAAGTTCGATATAGTTCTCGATGGTGGGATCGAAAAGCCATTGGATCGGTCGAGCAAAAAGATCCCTGTGCCGTTTGAAGCTTGCCAAAAGGATCCAGAGGTATGGCAGTGCTGCGACCAAGCGGGCAATCGCGATGGGCAAGGCATAGAGGTGGCGTCCGACGCGGTTCAATTTACAGTCCGCTCTTGTGTGGCATTGACGATTTTGAAGAAAGCGGCAGCGATGACCAATGAGACAAACACGATCACTAGGCAAATGGCGGCCCCATAACCAAGGTTCCAACTCATAAAGTTGGTCCGGAATGCAAAGGTCGACAGTACCTCCGTCGAATCTCCCGGACCGCCCCCGGTCAGCACGTAGACGGTATCGAAAATCTTGCTGGCGTCAATCGTTCTCAAAAGCAGCGCAATGATAATGAACGGCCTGAGAAGAGGCAGCTGTATATGCCTCAGGATTTGCCATCGCGTCGCGCCATCGAGGGTTGCTGCTTCGATCGGTGCTTGTGGCATGGCACTCAACCCGGCCAGCAAAATGAGCATGACGAAGGGCGTCCATTCCCAGATATCGATTAACACCAACGCTCCAAAGGCCGTCACCTGGCCCGAAAAGACACCTGTGTCACGGAAGTACCCAAAGGTATTCATGAGCTGCGTGAGCAAGCCAAAGCTTGGAAGCAGCATAAGGAACCAGATCAAGCCCACAACCACAGGTGCGATCACCGTTGGGATCATCACGAATGTGAGGACCAGCCGCCGTCCCTTAAACTCCCGATTCAAGGCGAGGGCAATCATGAGGCCGGCCATGAATTCAACCGGCACGACGAGAACCATGAAAATGGCTGTGTGCCACAGGGCGGTATAGAACTTCGGGTCGTCGCCGATCAGGTCACGATAATTGGAAAGACCAATGAACTCTCCCCGGGCCGTATAAGACGTCAGGGACAAGTTCCGTACACTGTCTATTATTGCGATCGTGGTCGGAGCCACGGCCACGATGATCAAGAACAGCAAAACCGGGAGCATGCACACCCAGATAAATGTGGTTCTTGAATTGAGAAGAGTCCCCTTCATGACTGCCTTTTCGATAACTCAGACGCCTGAGGCCCGAGAATCCTGAATTGCCGACACAAACTCGATAGACAGGAACCGGATCTCCATCTGAGAAGGCTCTATCTAATGTAAAGCCTCGCAGTCGAAGAGCCCGGTTCCAGCTGCCTATTGATTGGGAAGACCTCACAAGCGGAGAAATCCCACACCGATCGGTAGTTACTCTCCCATAGCCTTCCGGATGCGGTCGGCCATCTTGTTGACCGCAGTAGCCGCATCGATCTCGTCTGCGCCGGCGGCGCTGAGCTCTTCCATCATGATGTCTTGCGCAGCGATCAAGACAGGATGTCCTGGGACATCATAGAACCATCCCTTTTCCGAGAGAAGGTTCCCGATCGCCATACCACCATTAATCTGTGCATTGCTGGACCAGTCCTTGGCTATTACGTCACTGCGCGTGCTCGAAATCCAACCGAGCGGCGTTGCCTTTTCCTGAGTTTCTTTGGACAAAGCCCATTGCATCAGCAGGTAGGACGCTTCAGCATTCTTCGCGGTCGGGGGAACAATCCAGGAGTACACAAACGGCATGGAACGATGTGTATTCGGAAGCGCAAAGTACGCAATTTTCCCGGCCGAAGAACACTCATTTGCGTCCTCTAGAAAATAGACGGCATCCGGCCAAAAAGTTGTTCCAAATATCAGACCTGCACAGAAATCACGATACTGTTCATCCCAGGTATACTCTCGGTAGCTGGGCGGTGCATACTGCCTCATGTCCAAGAGCCACTGCAATGCATCGGTCGCAGCACTTCCTTTATCGAGAACAAGCTGACCGTTCGTGTCGATGATCTCTCCCCCATGTGCGGCGAGCGTCGCCCAATAGAACCAAAAGACCGTAAGATGGCGCTTGAAGGGCGAACTAATGCCATAGAAGTCGTCTTCCAGAACTTGCCCGGCCAGAGTTTCACCGGCGTCGCGATGGAAAAACTCGGCGATTTCTCCCCATTGTTCGTAAGTCTCGATGTCTACGAGCAGCCCCGGTTCCGGTAGGTCACGACCATAGCGTTCCTTGAACGCCTGTCGCTCGGCCGTATCTGCCAATATATCATTCCGAAGGACTCCGAAGGTCGCGAGGTATTGGAACGGTAAGGCAACCTGTTCGTCCTTGTAGACAGAGCTTTGCCGGAACAACGCCGGGACAAAGTCTTCGGTCTTGAAATTAGGATCACGAAGTTTCGGATCTTCCATGAACTTTGCCATGGGAGTATAGAAACCTTGCTCCGCAAACAGCGGCAAATGGTAGGAAAGAACCTGCATGCCGTCGAAATATTCGGATCCAGTCAACTGTTCCGACAACATACGTTGGGCAATTGCCAGGAGGTCCCCGAACTCAAAATTGACCTTTATCCCGGTGACCTCGGTGAATTCTTCGGACATGTCCCTTAGCGCGTAGCAAGGCGGATAACCTTCACAAATCACGTTGATCTCTGTCCCCGCATAGGGTTTCGCTGCCTCTTCCAGAGACCAAGCCCTGGCCTCGTGCATGGGCACAGAAGTCACAGCAAATACGGCGAGGGCTACAGAACCAAGCCCTAGCCTCATTGTTTTCCTCGTCATTTTTTTTACCTCCCTCATTTGGTCCAAGCTAAACGCACCGCCCCGAAAGGCGCGCCCCTCATCCAACGTCTAGCTCTACTGGGTACAAACGCAAATTTTGTGCCAATAAATAGTGTACCGCGCCCGGTTTCCTGGGCACAAGTCACTCGGACCCAGTTAAAAAGCGAATAAATTCCGTTGGTTACGTATTCCCAGAGCATCGAATCTGGTTTCGCCTCCGTCAAGTGCTTGACGTAACGGCGGTTTCTCGAAGAGGGTGACCGAGAGGAACTGTAGCAAAATGTAGAGCGAGGTATCTAGGTCGAGGCGCTTCTTGACGATGGCGACGACGCGATCACAAGCGTAATTTCGTCAGGTCAATGCGCACGCAATCAGAAATCGGCTAGTCTGACCGCCGAAAGCCGGTTTTGCATCGAACACGAGTACCTTATCCGGTTCGGTTCGAACTCGGACGACGTCGCCATGCCTCAGGGTGTCGTCGCGTTTAGACTTCACCGTCAATTCCGGTCCGCCCGTATTTAACCGCAAAATGGTATCGGATCCCAGGTGTTCGACCGTCGAGATTATTGCCGGAACTCCGTCATTGTCATTTTGAACATCGACTGTCACGAACTCAGGCCGAATTCCGAGATCGGCGGTAGTCAGGCTTCCCGCCGGATGTGACGCCGGAAGCCTTAACACCAAATCACCCGCGCGGACGCGAATATCATCTCCATCCCGCTCAATTTCTCCACGAAAGATGTTCATGGGTGGCGCCCCAATGAAGCCAGCGACAAATCGGTTCTGAGGATTGTCGTAGACATCCAGAGGGGTACCGACCTGTTGGATACGGCCATGGTTCATGATCACGATTCGATCGGCCATGGTCATGGCCTCGATTTGGTCATGAGTCACATAGATCATGGTCGCATCAAGACGTTGATGAAGCTTAATGA
>PVMS01028399.1_pt1 | contig 12278 bp, 12 predicted proteins | sample 1853461 | NCBI WGS metagenome assembly PVMS01 (sample SAMN08582032, study PRJNA380276) | Marine sediment metagenome, whole genome shotgun sequencing project. | isolation source: ocean sediment barecode stripped | collected 2017
TAATTATTAACGTGATTGGACTGGGGGACGTCCGGAAAGCGCCGGTTAAAACCTGGAATATGGGATGTCCCTCATTCCAATCACGTTAATAATTAAAAGGCAGGGCCTGAGGTGACCCCGCCTCACGTGAGGTTAGGCACTGAATCTTAATCTATCTCTACCCGCGGTTTGCTCTGAAAAGCAAAAATGCTGCTGCAATTTAGTCTACAATAGCTTGCATAACCAAGATTCTGAAAAGCCTTACATAATAGGTCATCAAGGCAAAGTCATTTGTCGAAGCCATGAAAACCGCGCAAAGCTCCTCATGTGGGTTGATAAAAAAGGCTGTACCTCCCGCACCGGCCCAGGAAAAGTCGCCTACTGTTCCCCCTCTCTGCCAATGAAGATGAGACACCTACCTCTTGAGAAATTAGTGTAGGGCGGGTAGGAGGTTTTTATGGAAACTATACACCTGACATCTCCAAGTAGCTCCCAGGTTCCAGGTTCAGCCGAGGGGGCCACGGAGGGAGCCCGTAGGGCGACCGGAGTGGACCACTCGGCTGGCGGTCGCGAATCGGCCGTTGTCTCGCCGCCGAATCCAGAGGTCCCCGAGAAAAAACCACGTCGCAAATTCACGGCGAAATACAAACTTCGAATTTTGGCCGAAGCCGATAAGTGCACCGAACCACGGCAACTCGGCGCCTTGCTGCGCCATGAAGGCCTTTATTCATCAAACCTGACCACTTGGCGGCGCCAAAGGCAAGAAGGTCTTTTAAACGCGATGGCGCCCAAAAAGCGTGGTCGTAAGAAAAAAGAGAAAAATACCCTGGCGCCCAGGATTGCCCAGCTTGAAAGAGACAACAGGCGGCTTCAACAAAAACTCAAACAGGCTGAGCTCATCATTGAGGCGCAAAAAAAAATGTCGGAGATCCTGGGAATCTCTCAGGCTCTGCACGAGAGCGACGAGAGCAAATGATATCTCTGGTTGAACAGTTGAGTCCCCATGTTGGAAAAAAGGCTGCCTGTAAGGCTCTGAGGGTTCCAAGGGCGACATTTTACAGGTATCATGGAGACAAGGGCCAGCCAGTAGAGGAGAACACTCAACGGCCGTTACCTCCGCTGGCCCTGAGCCCTGGACAACGCCAAACGGTGATCGATATCCTTCATTCCGAGCATTTCTGTGATGATACGCCGTATCAAATATACGCCACGCTTCTTGATGAAGGCTATTACCATTGCTCGATCCGTACCATGTATCGGTTTCTTAAAGCCGAACACGGATGTGTCAAAGAACGCAGAAAACATGTTCAGCGCCCTAAATACGTAAAGCCTGAACTGCTGGCCACAGCCTCCAACCAAGTCTGGTCCTGGGATATTACCAAGCTCAAAGGGCCGGTAAAATGGACCTACTATTACCTGTACGTGATACTGGATATATTCAGCCGATATGTGGTCGGCTGGATGGTTGCTTCCTGCGAACAATCAGCTTTAGCCAAACGGCTTATCCAGGATAGCTGCACCAAACAGAATATCGTAAAAGGGCAGCTCACAGTCCACGCCGATCGGGGTTCAAGTATGAAGTCAAAGGTGGTTGCTCATCTTCTCAGTGATCTGGGGATAACCAAAACCCACAGCCGTCCGCATGTGAGCGACGACAATCCGTACTCGGAAGCACAGTTTAAGACGCTAAAGTATTGTCCACAGTTTCCGGACCGGTTCGGATCTATTCAGGATGCCAGATCCTTCTGTCAGTCGTTTTTCAACTGGTATAACAAAGAACATCACCACTCAGGCATCGCTCTGATGACACCAGAGCAAGTCCATTACGGATTAGACAAGAAGATTTACCAACACAGATCCGAGGTGCTTGTCAACGCGTTTAAAAAATATCCGAATCGGTTCAAAGGTAAAATGCCGGTTCCTGAATCCCCTCCGGTGGCGGCTTGGATAAATAAACCGTCGACCGATAAAATAGAGTCTAATTTATTAGCAGACGTGTCTCATTTTCATTGACATATTCCGAGGATTAAGTAAAAGTGGGCAAGTTTCCGTTTAAGGCCAGCGGCAAAGCACGGGTCATTGGTCAGACCGAAGGGCTTGTGAAGATGATTGCTGCATGCGGGTTTGCCAAAACGTTTGAAGCGACGTTATCGGGAATGGCGGCCACTGTTCACACGCACCCCGACCCTTTCCGAAGCCCTCATGGAAGCGACCTGGAGTGCCTTGGAACAGTCAATTCATATATAGCACTCCCCTCAGTGTGATTGCACGAAGCCGAGTTGTCACACGCTTGTATACTGCGTGAGTCAAAGACAGAAAAACAGGGCCTTTTCCTAAAAGGTTTCTCAAGGATAAGAGAAACTCCTCCGCTTTGTGATCCTGTTTAGACAGAACTCGATCAGGTTAAGTTATGAATCCAAGATTAGAATTGAGCCAAAATATCGAATCCGTAAAGCTCACAAAAATTAATAAAAGCTTTCCCGGTGTTCGAGCACTAAAAAATGTCTCTATGGATTTCACTGCTGGTGAAGTCGTTTCGATCGTAGGACAGAATGGTGCTGGCAAGAGCACATTGATGGATATTTTAGGCGGTGTAAAACGAAAAGATTCTGGTGAAATATTTTTTAATAATGAACCAGTTTATTTTAATTCACCTAAAGACTCGATGGCACATGGCGTTTCATATATACACCAAGAATTAACTCTTTTCAATAATCTTACCGTTGCCGAAAATGTGATGTTCAACGAATTGCATGCCAATCAGTCGTTATTCTTTTTGGATTATAAAGCAATAAATAAAAAATGCTCCGAAATCCTGCAGATGATAGAGCCATCGATAAAGCTGAATACCAGAGTAGAAGATCTCGCCGTTGGTAAGAAACAGATCGTGGAGATAAGCCGAGCGGTTGCTACCGGCGCTTCATTAATTATTTTTGACGAGCCGACATCATCCCTTACTTTAAAAGAAACAGAAAATCTTTTTAGCCTAATCGAGTTGTTGAAATCACAGGGCTATATCATCATTTATATTACCCATCGTTTTGATGAACTTTTTCGTATTGCTGACAGGATCTATGTATTAAGGGATGGGGCTAATTCTGGTGAGGTTAAGGTTAAAGAAACAAATACCAATGAAATCGCCCAGTTAATGCTTGGTGAATTTGCCCATAAAATGTTTAGCGATAAAAAACATGCCAGCGAAAAAGATCTTTCAGCTGACAGACGTGAAGATTTTTTAAGGGTAAGTGAGCTCAGCTCAAGCAATGGCACTGAAAATATTAGTTTCAGTTTAGGAAAAAAAGAAGTCCTCGGTATTTGGGGTCTTCTCGGTTCGGGGAGAACCGAATTGGTGCGAGCTATTCTTAAACTGGATCCTATAATAAAAGGAAAAGTAGAAATCAAAACCGAAAAAGGGTTTATTGAAGTACCTAATAATTTTATAAAAAATTATGGCTATGTACCCGAAAATCGAAGAGAAGAGGGATTGTTTTTAAGTGCAGGGGTCATGGCCAATATATCTATCGGAAGGATTCAAGAGCTCTGCAATAAATTTGGCTTCGTAAGAAAGCGAGCAGAAAAAAATACAGCTGCCGCGGCCTCTAGGGAGCTAGATATTAAAATAGCAAATATGTCTCAAAAAGTAGATACATTAAGTGGTGGGAACCAACAAAAAGTAATTATCGCTAGATGGTTGATGTTTAGACCCAATGTTTTTATTCTCGATGATCCAACCAAAGGATTGGATATCGGTGCAAAGGCCGACGTTTATAAGTTGATCAATAAGCTCGTAGAAGAAGGCATTTCTGTAATCCTTATAAGCTCTGATATCGATGAGCTAATTCAAATGAGTGACCGTATTATGATTTTAGCCAATCATAAATTAGTTAAAACAATTAATCATGACCAAGTCAGTAAAGAATTATTAATGCAATTAGCAATGGGGGTTAAATGAGCCCTGAACCATCACATGCAACAACGTTTAATCTTTCGAATATATTAATAAATAATGCTTTTTATATTGTATTTATTGCCGTCTTCATCTTTTTTAGTGCCTCAAGCAATAAATTTTGTTCTGTCTCTAATCTATCAACTTTATTATTACAGTGCTCTTACTATGGCATATTGGTTACCGGAACATCTCTTGTATTGATCAGTCGCGAATTTGATTTATCGGTGGGATCAGTTGCTTATTTATCAATGAGCATTGGAATAATCGCTATTACAAAGGGATACCCGATAACGCTGGGAATTATCTTAACCCTGATGATGGGTATTGTCCTGGGTTTTATAAATGGTATTATTGTGACACGTTTAAAGATACCTTCTTTTATTTCCACATTGGGAATGCTAAAGGTACTTCAAGGGATAGGGCATGTATTGGTTGCTGAAAAAGGCGGAATTAATGTTCCCGTAAAAATGGTACAGTTTACAAGGCTTAAACTCGGCCCCTTTTATTATGAAGTATTAATTATGTTGGTAATTATGATTATAGGGCAAATCATTTTAACCAAAACCGCTTTGGGCAAAAAAATATTTGCAATTGGAAATAATCCCAAAGCTGCTGAGCATCTTGGTGTTAATTTAAAGAACATGAAGGTATTGTTATTTACACTGTCAGGTTTGATTGCGGCTATGGCTGGAACAATTTATGTCACCCATATCGGTTATCTACATGCAAAATTCGCGGATGGTTGGGAATTTAGAGCAATCCCTATGGCTGTTATAGGCGGGGTTAGTCTTTTTGGCGGTCGAGGTAGTATCTTACCGGGCGCGCTCCTAGGTGTCGTTTTAGTCGTAATGCTTGAAAACGGATTGACTATTATTGGCGTAGATCCCTATGCCCACCCCTTTGTAATAGGTGTTGTAATATTCTTAGCTATTTTAACGGATTCGTTAAAATATAATTACCGCCGAAGGTGAAATAAATATACTCGTATATTGAGGAGAGGAGGTGATCATCAACGAATGATCTCGATTAGTTGAAGATAGTCTACGATTAATGCTTTTTCATTTATTTTGAAAACTTAAGGAGGGAAAAATGGGTCAAATCAAACGATTTACATTATTAGGTCTGGTTGCTTTAATCGTTACAGCTTTTGTCGTAATGCCTCTCTGCAATTCCGGAAACATCGCTAACGCTGCATCAAAAAAAAATCTAAAGATCGGATTTTCTAACATTGCAAGGTTTTCACTGGCGTTTATAGCTGGCGAAGAATATTTAAAAAGGCTTTCCGAAAAAAAATGGCTGGAAGTTTAGATCTGCTATTGCTGAGGGGGATGCTGCCCAACAGGCTCAGGATATTGAAGATTTTATCGCTCAAGGTGTAGATGTCGTAATAGCAATGGCTATTGATGCCAAGGCCATTACATCGAGTGTTCAATCTGCACATGCAGCGGGCATTCCTATTTTCGGCTATATGCGACCGCAAGATCCTAATGCAGTTGATAAATTTGATTTCTTTTCCGGCCAAGATGCTGAAGCACAAGCTTATGATACAGCGGTTGTACTCAAAAAGATCATGGATAAAGATGGCGTTAAAGCCAAGGACGTAAGAGTTCTTCACATTATCGGAGACCTCGCGGATCAAAATGCTCTTGATCGAAAAAGAGGATTCGAGAAGGCATGTAAGGAACAAGGTTGGACGATTGTAGCGGAAGTCGTCGCTCATGGCTGGAACCTTGATGACGCGTTAACCGGTGCGACGAATGCCTTAGAAGCCGATAAGTCCATTAATACTGCATTAATTGCTTCAGATTATTTATTTCCAGCATTAAAAACCGCCCTTCAAAACCAGGGCAAGTTAAAGAAACGCGGCGAAAAAGGTCATGTTTATGTCGGCAGCCAGGATATTTTTCCAGTAGGTGTTGATGCGATCAGAGACCGCTACATAGATGCCAGTGGTTTTTTTGATATGGGTGGAATGGCAACGGTTACCATTGAACAACTAAAAATGATGCTGAATAAACAAAAGGTAGACCAAACAACAACGCCAAAACGATATAACGTGCTGAAAGGCGCGGTAATCACAATCGATAATGTCGAAACAACTCCGTTTATGTGGGGGATAGAGTTTCATCCGGATAACAAAAAATCTAAATGAGAAGACAACACCACTATAACTTAGAAATATCGTACGCAGACTACTTCCTTGTCATGTAGTACGGGTAGGGAAGCGCATAGAACTTGGATAAAGAAAGGCTCTGACCGCCTATAACGCCCGGGGCTACTACAGCAGGTTGATTGGTCTGTTTATAAAATGCAGTTGTTATAATCACAATAGTCCAGCATTACGGCACGCAATATTGTAATGTTGGACTATTTATCGCTTTATAGAGTTTTTAAATCAAAATAATAATTAGCCCTTTATCCCTGACGCAAAAGCGTGCAAGTAGATACTGGGCCTAAACATCGACCATATCTGATAGCTAACGGCTATAAGCTCCGGAGCTTAGAAAGTTTGTAACCAATAAAAAATTATGGCATTGAGAACTATGAATACGACAACAAACGAAATTTCAAAAAAATCTAGAAAATTCGGTAGTAATATAGACCCGAATAGCGCTTTAATCATTAGTTTGGCTGTTATAGCCGCGGTATCAGTCTCTTTTTTTGCTGAAGGTTTTTTTTCTTTAAGAAATTTATCCAATGTGCTGTATCAAGTGTCCTATTTGGGCATATTGGTTCTTGGTATAACACCTGTTTTTATTATTGCTCAGATTGATTTAACCCTGGCAGTACTGACACCTCTTTCCTCAATTATAGGAACATTGATAATTGTAAAAACTGGAAGTGTTTTTTTGGGAATTTGTTCGATACTTTTAGTTGGGATTAGTGTCGGTGCTTTTAATGGACTGATTATAGGTAGATTTAAAGGCGTTTCTTTTATCGTCACCTTAGCAGGAATGATGGTTGGAAATGGTGCGGTGGTTTTACTCCTTAAGAGCAGGAGTATCGTTAATTTGCCGGCTGGATACATCTGGATTGGTCAGGGTAAAATTGGAGTATTTCCAATACCATTTTTTATATATATTTCGCTTACGATTATTGCTTTCATATTAATGAACACCCATTTCGTCGGAAGATGGATATACAGTATCGGGACTAATAGAAGAGCAAGTAAATTATGCGGGATCCCCATAGATTTAACTATTTTTTTTGTCTTTGTGTTTGCAGGGTTAATGGCTTCCGTTTCAGGCATTATTGCGTCAGCAAAATTGGGTTTTCCATCTGCTTCAATGGGTGGCTTCAATGTGCTTCTGAATTATATTGCAGCGGCAGCAATAGGGGGAGTCAGCATCAGTGGTGGTAAAGGGACTGTTCTAAATGCTGTTTTTGGCACTTTTATCATTATTATTATATCAAACGCGATGACCTTTTTAGGGGTCCACTATTACTTTCGGACTACAATCCAAGGGGCGATAATTATCATTATTGTTGCTTTGGATAATATAGATTTTGAACAGATCAAATTTAATAGAGCTGTAAAAAAAAGACGATAGCAGATAAACAAATAAAAGGACGACTCCGTAAGTATTGATGAGCGACCTGTTTTATTTGATTTTATCTAAACCATCATATCTTCGTGCAAGAAATTTCTTGCTCCTATGATTTGTATCGCAACTCGCTGCGGCCAAGCAGTACGACCGACCCAAGGTTTCAACGGGATGAATATCTGACACACCAACCCCAATCAGCATGTCGGTAGCCTGTTGGATGTTACCATCGCTGTGAAAAACCCACGGAATGTCACCTCTTTTTTGCAATACGATGGTAGTGAGGGATTATCACCTCGGCTTTTTACTCCCGCCGTCCTGTCACTTTTCCTGGATGGATGCCAGTGAAGAATAAATTCCAGAATTTTCTAATTGCTCAAATGTGCGGCAGTATATGTCATATAATTCATCATAAAGTGCTGTGTTGTCTACAATCGGTTCATAGGTATGTTCCGAACGAACCAATTTATCTGCACCTTCCTCAATGGAGGCGAATATCCCAACCCCCACTCCCCCTAAAATTGCCGCCCCTAAAACAGTGGCGTCAGTTGTCCTTAAATTGCTGACCGGGATTCCATAAATATCCGCCTGGATCTGATTCCAGACCGCTGATTTGGTCGGTCCACCGAGTATTCGAGCCTCGTTGACCTCAACTCCTGAACGTTTAATAGAATTCAGCATATCCCGCATATCCAGGCTTATGCCTTCCATAAATGCTCGGGCTAAAGCAAACCGGTCATGGGCAAATGTCAATCCTAACACCAATCCCCTTGCAGTCGGATTATAGCGCGGAGTGGCCGCCCCAGCAAAATAGGGCATCACCAAAAGTCCGTTGGAACCAGCTGGGATCTTCGATATCTTGGTGTTCATCAATTCGTAGAAATCTATACCCTTACGTTCCGCTTCAAGCAGTTCCCTAGCACCGAACTCATCCCGATACCATCGATAAACACTGGCAGCAGCTGCCTGGTACCCTTCGAGCAGCCATTTGCCGTGGATTGGATGACATGTCACCATGGCCTTTCCGGCAGGATCACGAAAGGGGGTATCCAGAAATGCAACCACAGCCCCGCCAGTTCCAAGAGAAATGGACGCCAACCCGTTGTGGACGATACCCGCACCAACGGCTCCAGCACTCTGATCCCCCGCGCCAACACACACAGGCGTTCCGGTCGCAAGTCCGCATCTTTGGGAAGCTGGTGCAGAAACGTTCCCTACGAGCGTTCCTGATTTTTCCGGTATGGGAAGTATCTCTTTCGAAATATTAAGTAGATCCAGAATTTCAGTATCCCACGTATCCTCGTCGATATTGAAAAGACCAAAAAAGCCGGCATCATTGTAGTCTACATAATAATCCTCTACCCCAAGCGCTCGCAGAAAATAATCGTGCATCTGCACTATACGACGGGTTTTGTTCCATGTTTTCGGTTCATTTTTGCGGATCCAAAGAATTTTTGAAACCAGCCAGGTGGTGGCGTTTGGCATTCCGCTTTTATTGTAAAACGTCTCTCCGCCAATGATCTCCTCAATTTCTTCGACTTCTGCCGGTGTCCTGTTATCCTGCCATGAAATCATGGGACGGATTGGCACTTCGTTTTCATCCAGAAAAATCCCGCAACAGCGCTGCGCGGACAGCGATACCGACGCGATCGCTTCAGGTCGAACACCGCTTTGCAATACAGCCTGTCTAATGGCATCCATGGTTTCTGTCACCAAGAAGTCTGGATCCTGTTCGACCCAACTGGGCTTTGGATAACTGCAGGTGTACTCACGGTAGGCGCTGGACAGAGCCTTGCCTTCCTGATCAAATATAATTGCCTTTGCACCAGTGGTTCCTAAATCAATCCCTGCTAAATAGGTTGGCATCTCATCCTCCCTTGAAAAAAATTGTTAAAGGTTTAGCGCAGACCTGCCATCAAGTCGCCCCATTTTGAATTTTATGAACCGGCAGGGGAAAGAAGTCATTCAAAATGTTTATCCTAAACGATAACCTTCGCCCATTACAAAATGCATTTTCATCCACTGGTCTCGGCAGACAGCGAGCCCACTGGGTCACTTATACTATTTTGCCATTCATCATCCCTTTTACCACTTCCATCTCTTCAAACGTTTTTCGGTGCATCAATACATTTCTCGGCCGGCATGTGAACCGACGTCGATTCTACACATTTATGCCATCCAACAAACTTCCATGGGACAAGCTGTGGCACACCTTGGTCGTATACGATTTAAAGACAGCTTCAATGTCTTATAGCCAAAAAAGCCACCGACTAGATCGGTGGCTTTTCTTGACTGCAACACTTTCTTTCACTTCTCCTCTCAGAATACTATCGGCTAACGCACATCCGCCGGCAACCGGAACTACATATTACCACAAAGTATATCCACCATCCGAAATGATATCGGTCCCGGTGGTGTAACTGGAAGCATCACTTGCTAGGAACAAGACCAGGCCTTGTAATTCCTCCATTTCGGCCATCCGGCCCATGGGAATTTTGGACAACCAGATTGGATGTACTTCGGAAAACTGCATGTTCATTTCCGATTTATGATACCCAGGGCTTATTGAATTGACCCTAACGTTGCTTGGAGCCCATTCAGCAGCCATGCAGCGGGTCATAGCAATAACGCCTGCTTTGGCCGCATGGTAGTGACAGACCTTCTGGGGAACATTGATAATGTAGGCTGACATCGAGGCCATGTTTATGATGGAACCGGATTTCTTTTCTAGCATAATACGGCCGGCGGCCTGAGATGTGAGAAAGACCCCGGTCATATTGACATCCACCACACGCTGCCACTGTTCCACCGGCATGTCTTCGGCATCGGCAACATCAGCGATACCGGCGTTGTTAAATGCAATATCCAAGGTGCCAAAGGCATCCAGAACCTTTCGGGTCATGGCGTTAACTTCTTCCGCAACACTCACATCGGCCTGAACTGCAATGGTTTTAACACCCAGTTCGGCGATTTCATCCGCAGTTTTTTGAGCGGTCTCAATTTTCGTGCCAATTATGGCCACATCCGCGCCCGCTTCCGCCAATCCAATCGCACATACTCTTCCAATGCCTCGCGAACCTCCAGTCACCCAAGCCTTTTTACCATCAAGTTTAAATTTGTCTAGTATTCCCATTTCGTCCTCCTTTAAAAATTTGGCTCTAAGCCGTCATAATAGTTTTTCAGTAAATCAGAAAACCAATTGAGGTAAAGATAAAAAGAGTATATGAAATAAAAATGATAGCTGAATTGATTGAAAGCTGTTCAGAATAATGTCCCCAATCAAATAATTTTAATAGATATGTTGCTTTTGTCAATATATTTTTCGTTTTGCTTTTAACCGCAATCTGTTTCTAATGTCGCCCAATAATAAAACAGCAGTCATTAACAGAGCGAGCCGATCGCTTAACGTGTTGAAGAAAAGTGCAAAAGGACTACTGACTGAGTATTAGCGGTCCTTTTCTTTCTGGAAGAAATCTTCCGTACGGATAGATGCTGTACTGCCCGAAAAATCCTAAGCAGCTTTGTCACTGATAATAGATAATGTTCTCAATAGTTATCTTGCCCTTTGCCAGTCCCAGCCGCATTGCCGGAGTCTGCTTGTTTTTGCCAATTTCCTCGAAATTGTAGAAGACGCGAAAGATATTCAGCAGTTTGCCAACCATATTCCTACCACGTTCCGATGCTCCCTTCCCTCTGGGCTGTCTCTTTCCGCTCGCCGGAACACCAAAATTCTGGCACTGTGGATTCTTACAGAAGTTCACCTGAATAGAACCGACCTCCATCGGGACACGTTCATCAAGCTGGCTTGGTCCTTTGAGCAAAGAAATCCCCCTCCCAGATTCTAATCGATAGGGGGTCAAATGTTAAGACGTTTCAACATGTTAAACGATCGGCTCGTCAGAAATGGCCCTGCCTTTTTGGTCAAGATGTCCATTTGTCAGCAGTATATGCCCCGTTCTCCCGATGCAACAATATATTGTTGTTTCAGGGATTTTTCAGAAAAACAGAAGACTACATTTGGCAGTCATAACCTGCTGGGTGTCTGAAAATTTGCTCTTTTTTGGCTAAGTTGATCGCGACCATTTACAGGCTGATGTAAACCTGTGATATCGTGACTTGGAGGGGCGGATCGGAAACTGTGTTATGTCATGGTTATATCAGTTTTTTGGTTGGCTTGAAAACCTGCGTTAACTGTTATGTATCCCCAGCCACGATTGAACTAAAATCCCCCTTTTCACATTCCGAACACTATCTCTAATCTAGGTGTAATTTCTTATTTTTCCCCTGATTAACAACCCTTCCTTCCGGTGCAAATTCCCTCAGAAAATTTTAATAGTTCTTTAGAACAATTAAACAAATCTTTGCAAATTCATTTAAAGCGTAGGAGGTAAAATTGCTCTTTAAAGGTTGCTTAAACGACCGGGAAAAGATATCTGAAACCTGAAACCCTCTCTTATTTCTATGCCCAATTTGTCCAAAACCTTTTGAAGACATACAATTAGAACTATGGAACTATTAGAAAAGATGGCGGTCGGCGGTCAGATATTTGTAGGCCTTACACCTATCTTTGGTGCATATTGGGCTATGTTTAGAACGATATTTGCAGGTGATGATATTGCCAGTTTTATTAAAAAATCAAAACCTGGCAATATAAAAGATAAAATGAAAAGCTTTTACAAAATTGCTAATACTGTAGATGTGCGTGATTTATTTGGATGGCAATATCTTAATAGCTATCTGAAAGAATATGAGGAGTTGGGCGAATATTTACAGAAGGTTCAAAATTCTTGAATTGAAATGTTTAA
>PVMS01141302.1_pt1 | contig 12273 bp, 7 predicted proteins | sample 1853461 | NCBI WGS metagenome assembly PVMS01 (sample SAMN08582032, study PRJNA380276) | Marine sediment metagenome, whole genome shotgun sequencing project. | isolation source: ocean sediment barecode stripped | collected 2017
CCGCCGAGGCTGTCGAGACTGTCCATCTCGTCGGGTGAATCGAGTGCCGTCCCCCTCGCCGCCGGGACGACGCCTGTCTCCACCGTCAATTCCGTCTCGGGCAGGTACCTCTCGGCCCGGGCCCGCTTCAGCGAGACAGCCGCCCTCTCCTCCCCCATACGCGCCGCCGTCACGAGATTGCTGTTGCTCACCGTCCTCGCAACGGCCGACTCCAGGTCAACCCGGACCGTTCCGGCACGGGACTCCGCGGCCGCGAACAGGAACGGCAGGACAAGAATTGCTCCCGCGGTGACCGTCCGCATCCGTCGGAGCTTCCTCAAAGAGACGGGAACTCCATATGCACCGTTCACCGCCCCTCCTTCCCGGCCTTTCCCCTCTCCGGAACCGACCGGTTGGCGGCAATCCACCAGGTATCGAACCCGAGAGAGTACTTCGGCGTCACCGCTGGACGACCGAACTTGTTCCAGTAGGCGACGCGGTAGTGACGGATGTGCCAGTGGGGGATCACATAGTGACCCGAAAGGAGAACACGGTCGAGGGCCCGGGTGCGGGCGATGAGTCCCTCCCGGTCGGGGGCGGCAATGACAAGATCGATCAGGGCGTCGACGACCGGATCCTCGATGCCCGCCGTGTTGCGGCTCCCCGGCTCTCCCGCCGCCAGCCCGCTCCAGAAGTCACGCTGTTCGTTTCCCGGTGAGAGGGACTGGCCGAAGACATCGACGATCATGTCGAAGTCAAAGGTCTCCACCCTCTTCTGGTACTGGGCCGCGTCGACGGTCCGCACCTTCGCCTCGATCCCGAGCCGCCCGAGGTTCTTTTTGAAAGGGAGGGCGATGCGCTCCCAGGTCGATGAGTTCAGCAGGATCTCGAATTCAAAGTACTCTCCCCGCCCGGCGTGAAAGAGCTTCCCCTTTTTCATCTTCCAGCCCGCCTCCTCGAGGAGGATCATCGCCTGGCGGAGATTTTCTCGAATGCGGCCGCTCCCGTCGGTGGAGGTCGGGTCATACTCCTTGCTGAAGACCTCTGGCGGCAGCCGGTCGCGGTATGGTTCGAGCAGTTCCCTCTCCGCCGGCCCGGGGAGTCCGTGGGAGGCGAGCTCGCTGTTGGAGAAGAAGCTTTTCGTCCTCGCGTACTGACCGTAAAAGAGACTCCTGTTCGTCCACTCGAAGTCGAAGGCGAAGGCCAGCGCGCGGCGCACCCGCCGGTCCTCGAAGAAGGGGCGGCGCGTGTTGTAGATAAAGCCCTGCATGCCGGTGGGACGCTCGTGGGGGATCTCCTCCTTCACTATCCGCCCGGAAGTCACCGCCGGAATGTTATAGCCGGTCGCCCACTGCTTCGAGACGTTCTCCTCGCGAAAGTCGTATTCCCCGGCCTTGAAAGCCTCGAGGGCGACGGTGGCGTCGCGGTAGTAGTCGTAGCGGATGCGATCGAAATTGTTCCTCCCCCTGTTGACCGGCAGCTCTCGTCCCCAGTAGTCCGGCACCCCTTCGTAGACGATCGACCGGCCGGCAGTAACCGCGGCGATGCGATACGGTCCGCTCCCGAGGGGAGGCTCGAGGGTCGTCTTTTCGAAATCCCTTTCCTCCCAGTAGTGTTTCGGCAGAATCGGCATCTGCCCGATGATGAGAGGAAGTTCACGGTTTTCCCCTTCCGCAAAGGTGAAGCGGACCTTGCGCTCACCCACCGCCTCCGCCCGCTCGACGCTGGCGTAGTAGGCGCGATAGAAGGGGTGCCCCTTTGTCTTCAGTGTCTCCAGGGTGAAGATCACGTCGGCGACCGTCACCGGGCGGCCGTCGTGCCAGCGCGCCTCTTTCCGCAGCGCGAAGGCCACCCATGACCGGTCGGCCGGCACTTCCACCGTCTCGGCGAGAAGACCGTATTCACTGAAGGCCTCGTCGTTCGAGCCGGTCATCAGCGAGTCGTACAGACCTCCCAGCGCGACGGCGGCAATTCCCTTGAGATTGAAACCGTTGAGGGTGTCGAAGGTGCCGACGGCGTGAAGACGGACCTTGCCCCCCTTGGGTGCCCGGGGATTGGCGTAGTCGAAGTGCTGAAAATCGCGGCCGTACTTCAGGGACCCGTGCATGGCGAGTCCGTGCGTGACGATGACCTCGCCCGCCGCCGGGAGGAGGGCCGGAGACAGGCCAATCAGGGCCGCCACGACGACTGGAACCTTCAGGAGCTTCATATTATCCGAACCAGGTGATAGTTCTTCTTGCCCGACCGCAGGGTCAGCTGCCCATCTTCCGCTTCGGCGATGGAAAATCGTTTGTTGAATGACCCGACCTTCCGGCCGTTCACATAGGCGCCGCCGCCCTCGATCAGCCTCCGCGCCGCGCCGCGGCTCTTCGCCAGCCCGACGCGGTGGAAGAGGTCGAAGGCCTCGATCCCCTCCTCAAACTCGATCGCCGCGATGTCGGTCGACGGCATCCCCCCGTCGGAAATCCCCGGAGCGCTCCCACCGATCCGGCCATCCTCCCCCCCGCCGAAGAGCCTTTCCGCCGCCGCCGCGGCTTCCACGGCCGCCGCCTCTCCGTGGGCGAGCTTCGTCGCCTCGAGGGCCAGACGCCTTTTCACCTTCCGGAGGTCCGCTCCCTCGAGCCGGCCGAGCTCCTTCACCTCATCCATCGCGAGGAGCGTAAAGAGACCGAGGAAACGCTCGACATCGTGATCGTCGGTGTTGATCCAGAACTGGTAGTACTCATGGGGCGACGTCCGCTCCCGGTCGAGCCAGACCGCGCCCACGGCGGTTTTACCCATCTTGACCCCGGAAGCGGTGGTGATGAGAGGAAAGGTGACACCGTAGACGGTCGCGCCCTCCACTCTCCTCGTCAGGTCGCACCCCGCCAGGATGTTGCCCCACTGGTCGCTTCCTCCCATCTGGAGCCGGCAGCCCTCGCTCCGGTAGAGATGGAGGAAGTCGTAGGCCTGCAGGAGCATATAGTTGAACTCGAGGAAATTCAGTCCCTGCTGCGACTCATAGCGGGTGCGGTAGGCCTCGGCGGAGAGCATGCGGTTTACCGAAAACTGGCGGCCGATGTCGCGGAGAAACTCCAGGTAGTTGAGGGGCCCGAGCCAATCGGCGTTGTTCACCATCACCGCCTGCCCGTCATCGAACACGACAAACTGTTCGAGCTGTCTGCGGATGCCGGCGGCGTTCTCGACAATTTCCTCCCGGCTCATCACTTTCCGCAGTTCCGTCTTCCCCGAGGGGTCCCCCACCAGTCCCGTCCCGCCGCCCACGAGGGCCACGGGGCGATGGCCGGCGAGCTGGAGGTGCTTGAGGGCCATGATCGGCACGAGACTGCCGACGTGGAGGCTGGCGGCGGTAGGATCGAAGCCGATGTAGGCCGAGGCTGGCGACGAAAGGAGTTCCCTGATCTCCCCTTCCGGCTCCGTCACCTGATCGACGAATCCCCTTTCCCGCAGGACGTCAATGAGATTGGTCCTCATCGTCGCGTGTTCTCCGCCGGCCGTCACACCGAGATCTGCCGGAAATCAGCTATCCGGCCAAAGAGCGAAGCCAGCCCCTGGACGAGGGCCAGGCGGTTGTCGCGAAGGGCGGTATCTTCGGCCATGACGAGCACCTTGTCGAAAAAGAGGTCGAGCACCGGCCGGAGGTTGGCCATTTCATCGAGGGCGCCGGCGTAATCCCCTCCTTCCAGGGCCGTCACCGTTTTCTCGCGAAGGCCCTCCAGGGCGGCATGCAAATCCTTCTCTTCTTTCTCCTGCAGGAGAGCGGCGTCGACACGACCCTCAAAATCGGCGGGCACGATGTTGGAAGCCCGCTTGAAGGTCGCCGCCACGGGGAGGAAACTGTCGAGACGCCGAAAGCTGTCGAGGGCCTCGATCTTCTTCTTCACCTCCGGGAGACGATCGAAGCCCGCTGCCAGGACGGCCCGCACGACATCGGAGGGGAACCCGGCGCCGACGTAGAGGTGTTCCAGCCGTCCGCGAAAGAACTCCATGATCTCCCGCAGCAGTTCGTCTGCCGGCCGGACAACCTTCCCGGCCACAAGGCCGATCGCCTCTTCGATGAGAGAGGAAAGGTCCAGGCTGTACCCCCGAGCGGTGAGAATGTTGATTATCGCCAGGGTGTGACGCCGCAGGCCGTAGGGGTCCGCCGATCCCGTCGGGACCTCGTCGATGCCGAATATCCCGCTGATGGTGTCGACACGATCGGCAATGCTGAGCAGAGCACCGAGGTCGCTCTCCGGCAGGTCGTCACCGGCAAAGCGGGGGCGATAGTGCTCGAAAATTGCCGCCGCCACCGTCGACCTCTCTCCCGAGGCGGCGGCATACTCCCGGCCCATGACACCCTGAAGCTCCGGAAACTCGCCCACCATCTGGGTGACGAGGTCGGCCTTGCTCAGAAATGCCGCCCTGGCGGCGTCCTCGGGTTCGGCGGCGCCCGTTTTCTTCGCCAGGGAGCGGGCGATGACGGCGACGCGGTCGACCTTCTCCCGGTAAGTACCGAGCTTTTCCTGGTAAACCACTTTTTCCAGTTCGGCCGTGAAATCGGCGAAAACGGTCTTTCTGTCCTCTTCGAAGAAGAAACGGGCGTCGGCGAGACGAGCCCGCAGAACCCTCTCGTTTCCCTCCCTGATCAGGCCCATGTCGGCACAGCGCATATTGCTCACGGCGATGAAACGGGCCATAAGTCGCCCATCATCGTCGCGGATGGTGAAGTACTTCTGGTGATACTTCATCGAGGTGACCAGCACTTCCTCGGGAAGACCGAGAAAGTCCTCCTCGAAGGACCCGCAGACCGCCACCGGGTACTCGACCAGATGGGTCACCGTGTCGAGGAGCTCTTCGTCGCCGGAGACGGACCCTCCCTCGGCCGCGGCCGCCGCGGCAATCTGGGCCGCGATGCGCGCCTTCCTTTCACCGGGAACGACGATCACCGACGCCTCTTCCATCTTGCGGAGATAGTCTTCCCAATCCTCGATCTCAATAATCGCCGGACTGAGAAAACGGTGACCGGTGCTGCGGTTCGACGCCCTGATGCCCCCCACCTCGAAATCCAGGACCTGGCCTCCGAAGAGGGCGAGAATCCAGTGGATGGGGCGGGCGAATCGCATCTCCCCCTCTCCCCAGCGCATGGACTTGGGGAAGCGAAGGGAGGTGACCCACCGGGGAAGCTCCTCTTCCAGGATCGCGGCGGCCTCCCTCCCCTCCTCCGTCCTGACGACTGATACGTACTCACCCTTGTCTGTCTTCTTCACCGTCATCGCGCCGGGATCGGCGCCTTGGGATCGGGCAAAGCCGAGGCCGGCTTTCGTGAGGGCGCCGTCAGGTCCGTAAGCCACCGCCCTCGCCGGCCCCGTGACTTCGCGGACGAGTTCCGGCTGAACTGAGGCAACACCCTTGACGCAAAGGGCAAGGCGGCGGGGCGTCCCCGCCGTCACGACTTCTCCGTGCTCCAGGCGCAGGTCCTTGAGCGCCTTGGTGGCCTTGGCCCGCAGATCCGCGAGGGCACGGGGGATAAAACGCGCGGGAATCTCCTCGCAGCCTATTTCCAGGAGCAATTCCATTTTCTTCTCTCCGCTCATGACTGCCCCCCGGCCGCGGCGGCCTTTTCTCTGAGGAGGGGGAACCCCATCTCTTCGCGCATCTTCTGGTAGCCGAGGGCGCAGGCCCGGGCCAGTCGGCGCACCCTCTTGATGTAACCGGTACGCTCCGTCACGCTGATCGCTCCCCTGGCATCGAGGAGGTTGAAGACGTGCGAGCACTTCAGACAGTAGTCGTAGGCGGGCAAGACAAGATCCTGCCCTGTCAGGCGCAGGCACTCCCCTTCGTAGAGGGAGAAGAGCGTGGTCAACATCTCCACGTCGGCCACCTCGAAATTATAGCGTGAGAACTCAACTTCGCTGCGATGGTGGACGTCTCCGTAGGAAATGCCGTCGGCCCACTCGATGTCATAGACGTTGTCCACACCCTGGAGGTACATGGTGATCCGCTCCAGGCCGTAGGTCAGCTCCACCGAAACCGGTCTCAAGTCGATGCCGCCCACCTGCTGAAAGTAGGTGAACTGCGTAATTTCCATTCCGTCGAGCCAGACCTCCCACCCCAGGCCCCAGGCACCGAGGGTAGGCGATTCCCAGTCGTCCTCGACAAAGCGGATGTCGTGCTTCAGGGGATCGATGCCGAGATCGTAGAGGCTCTCGAGATACTGATCCTGGACATCGAGGGGCGAGGGTTTGAGAATGACCTGGTACTGGTAGTAGTGTTGCAGGCGGTTCGGGTTCTCACCGTACCGTCCGTCCGTCGGCCGGCGGGAAGGTTCCACGTAGGCCACCTTCCACGGTTCCGGCCCGAGAACGCGAAGGAACGTGGCCGGGTTGAATGTCCCCGCTCCCACCTCGAGGTCGCAGGGCTGTTGAATAACGCACCCTTTTCGGGCCCAGAAGGCCTCCAGGGCAAGTATCACTTCCTGAAATGTCACCGCCCACTCCTCCTCCCGCTTCCACCGCGTGAAATTGTGAGATGCTGTTCCTCTTCCGGTCAAGCTGATATTCATAGCAGAATTATTGATTTACTGTCAACTATACCCGCCTCTCATCGCGCGCTCCACCTCCCCCCGGCCGGTGGGAGGGAGTGCACCCCCTTGCATTTATAACGACTTGATAATACATACATTTACGACAATATCCCGACGATCTCTATTGACAACAGGTGGCAATTTATATCTAATTGCCCAACATTCGAATAAGACAGAAAATGGGAGGTCTGAATGTTTGAAAGATTCACCGAACGCGCGCGCCGGGTAATCATACTGGCCCGCGGTGAGGCCGAGAAGTACCAGCACGAATATCTCGGCACGGAACACCTCCTTCTCGGCATTCTGCGGGAGGGGAGCGGCGTGTCGGTTTCGGTAATGCAGAACATGGGCGTCAACATCAAACAGCTCGAGGCCGAGTTGGTCAGCAAGCTCCCTCCCACCGAGAACGTCCTCACCCTCGGCGAGATCCCCTTTTCCCCGCGGGCGAAAAAGGTCCTTGAGCTCGCCGTCGAGGAGGCCCGTCTCCTCGGTCAGAACTACATCGGGACGGAGCACCTGCTCCTTGGGCTGATGAAGGAAGAAAACGGAACCGCCGCTCAGGTGATGAAGAGCTTTGGCGTCAGCCTCTCCATGATCCGCAAGGAGACTATTTCTCTCCTCAAGATATCGTCGCCCAGAAAGGGCGAAGTTAAAAAAGACACCCCCCTCCTCAGCGAGTTCAGCCGCGATCTCACACACCTCGCCCGGGAGAAGAAACTCGACCCCGTGATCGGCCGCGAGGACGAGATCGAGCGCGTGATCCAGATCCTCTCCCGCCGGACCAAGAACAATCCGGTGCTTATCGGGGAACCGGGGGTCGGCAAGACAGCCATCGCCGAGGGGCTCGCTCAGAGGATCGTGAACAGCCTCGTGCCTAAGCCCCTGCTGAAAAAGCGGATCGTCCAGCTCGACCTCGGATCCCTGGTGGCGGGCACCAAGTACCGGGGACAGTTCGAAGAGCGCCTCAAGACCATCATGAAAGAGCTCTCCGACCACCCCGAAGTCGTCATCTTCATCGATGAGATCCACACCCTCGTCGGCGCCGGTGCCGCCGAGGGATCGATCGACGCCTCGGCGATGCTCAAGCCGGCGCTCGCACGCGGGGAAATCCAGTGCATCGGGGCCACCACGCTCAACGAATACAGGAAGCACATAGAAAAGGACGGAGCCCTCGAACGTCGCTTTCAGACCATCATCATACAGCCCCCCAGCGTTGAAGAAACCGTCAAGATCATACAGGGTCTCAGGTCGCGCTACGAGGCTCACCACCGCATCAAGATCTCCGACGAAGCCATCGTCGCCGCCGCCCGCTTTTCCGACCGCTACATCTCCGATCGCTTTCTCCCCGACAAGGCCATCGACGTCATCGACGAGGCCGGCTCCCGCGCGCGACTCAAGGAGATCACTCTCCCTCCCGAAATCCGGGAAGAGGAGCGCAACCTCGAACACCTCACCGAGCAGAAGGTCGCCGCCATCCAGGTCCAGGACTACGAGCGGGCCGCCAGCCTTCGCGACAGGGAAAAGAAGGAGCGCATCAGGCTGGAAGGTCTGAAGCAGGACTGGGAAAAGAGACAGGACGAGGTCGTGCCGGTCCTCGGTGAAGACGACATCGCCTTCATGATCTCCAAGATGACCTCCATCCCGATAACCAAGCTCGAGGAAAAGGAGTCCGCCCGTCTTCTCAGGCTCGAAGACGAGATGCACAAAAGGATCGTCGGACAGGACGCGGCCGTCACTTCCATCGTCAAGGCCATTCGCCGTTCACGCGTCGGGCTCAAGAGGCCCAACATGCCTATCGGATCCTTCATCTTCCTCGGCCCCACGGGTGTCGGGAAGACAGAACTCGCCCGCGCTCTGGCGACGGTCCTCTTCAACGACGAAAGGGCCCTGATCCGGCTCGACATGTCGGAGTACATGGAGAAGTTCAATGTCTCCCGCCTCACGGGTGCTCCGCCGGGATACGTCGGCTTCGAGGAGGGAGGTCAGCTCACCGAGCAGGTTCGCCGCCGGCCCTACTGTATCGTTCTCTTCGATGAAATCGAGAAGGCCCACCCCGACGTCTTCAACATTCTTCTCCAGGTTCTCGACGGCGGACAGCTGACGGACAGCTACGGCCGGACCGTCAGCTTCCGGAACGTTGTCCTTATCATCACCTCCAACCTCGGCACCCGCGGCATCGGGCTCGGCACGGGTCTTGGCTTTCAGCGGGACAGCGAGAGCGCCAGAACCGACGCCTTCAAGGACCACATACTCGAGGAGATGAAGAAGACATTCAATCCCGAGTTCGTCAACAGGCTTGATGAAATCGTTGTCTTTCACCATCTCGAGAAACACCACATCAGCCAGATAATAGACATCCAGCTCGAGGAACTGAACCAGCGTCTCAAGGAGAAGAATTTCTCCATCATTGTAGACGAAGGCGCCAAGAAGTGGCTCGTCGACAAAGGTTTCGACCCCGCCTACGGGGCCCGTCACCTGCGTCGCTCCATCCAGACTCACATCGAGGACCCCCTCTCCATGGAGCTCCTCCGCCGCGAACTCGAGGGAAATGAAGAAATAATTGCAACCCTGGAGAATGACCGCATTGTCTTTCGGGTAAAAGCGGGGGTGTGATGCCTCTGCTCCGCCAGCCGTTTCACCTGCTCCTCTTCGCCTGTCTCCTCGCCCCGTTGTCTGCTCCTTCCCCTGTCTCCGCCGAGCCCCCCCCCCTCCTCATCAGAGCTATACTCATCGACGGCAACACCTTGGTCGAGGAAGCGACAATCCGGGCCCGCATCCAGAGCCGGGAGGGCTCGGCCTTCGATCCGGAGCAGATTACCCGCGACGTCCGGTCCATATACGAGCTCGGTTTTTTTGAAAACATCCAGGTCGGCGCCGAAGGATTCGAGGGAGGGTTGCGGATAACCTTCGATGTAATCGAAAAGCCGATTGTCAGGAGCATCGCCTTCGAAGGGAATGACGAGGTGAGCGAGTCGGATCTTCGCGACAAGCTGGATTTCGCCTCCCGTTCCATCTACAGCGCCGAAGCCGCCGCCCGCGTCGTCGGGCAGATCGAGGAGATCTATCGCGAGAAGGGTTTTTACAACGTCGCGATCGAAACGAAGACGGAACCGGTTGGCAAGGGCGCCGTCAAGCTGCTCTTCGTGATAGTCGAGGGGGAAAAGTACCGGATCGCCTCCGTGAGTTTTGCCGGCAACGAGACCTTCACCGACAGCCAGCTCCAGAAGGTGATCGAGACGAAGAGGAGAAGCCTTTTTTCACTCCTCACCGGCTCGGGCCGGCTGGTCGAGGAAGTACTCGAGGAGGATCGGCAGCGGGTCCTCAACTATTATCAGGACCACGGCTACCTCAAGGCTCTCGTCGCCAATCCACAGGTCGTCGTCCAGAAGAAAGAGAAGTCACTCCTGGTCGTCATTCCCCTGACGGAAGGCGAACAATACCACCTCGGGTCGCTGGACCTGAGCGGCGACACTCTCGTCCCTCTCGAGCAGATCAAAGAAATTATCGACAGCCGCGAGGGTGAAATTTTCCGCCGCTCCTCCTTTTCGAAAGACCTCTTCACCATCAACACCATCTACACTGAGAAGGGATACGCCTACGTGAAGGTTGACTACGCCTCCCGTCTCAACCCCGAGCAGCGGACAATCGACGTCGTCATCAACGTCGACAAAGGGAACCAGGCGCGGATCGGCACCATCGTCATCACCGGCAATATTGCCACCCGCGACAAGGTGATAAGGCGGAACATCTCTTTTAAGGAAGGAGATCTCTTCAACAGCGCCGATCTGCGCAAGAGCCGGCGGACGATCATGAACCTCGGTTTCTTCGAGTCCGTCGATTTCATCCCGCGGCCCCGTGGAGACGACCTCATCGACATCGACATCGAGATGAAAGAGAAGCTGACCGGCGCTTTCAGTCTCGGTTTCGGTTACAGCTCTGAAGATCGGCTCTCCGGCCAGGTCCGCGTTGCCGAGAGCAACCTCTTCGGCCGGGGACAGTCCCTCCAACTGATGGCCGAATACGGTTCCGTCCGCAAAAGCTACTCTCTCTCCTTCGGCGAGCCGGCCGTCTTCGATTCGCGCTTTTCCTTCGGCTTCAAGATTTACGACACCTCCAAGGAGTGGGACGAATACGACCGGGAAAGCATCGGCGGACGTCTCACCTTCGGACGATCTATCGGCGAGTTCTTCCGCGGCTATTTTTCCCTCAAACACGAGACCGTCGAAGTCTCGAACGTCGCTGAAGACGCAGGGCTCATCATCAGGGACCAGGAAGGAAAAGCGACCACCAATTCCGTCGCGCTCACCCTGACACGCGACTCCCGCGACAACTTCTTCAGTCCCACCAAGGGAAATCGCACTATTCTCTACGGTGAGTACGCCGGTGGTTTCCTCGGCGGCAACAATTACTTCACCAAGGTCACGGCCGAATCGGGCCAGTACTTTCCTCTCTGGTGGAAGCTGGTATTCATGACCAGGGTCCGCGTCGGAGCCGTCGAAGGCTTCGACGATCGAATCACGCCGATCTACGAGAGGTTCTTCGTCGGCGGCATCAACTCGGTGCGCGGCTTCGAGTCCCGCAGTATCGGTCCCAAGGATATTAACGGCGACCCACTGGGCGGCAACCGCCAACTCGTTTTCAACAACGAAATTATTGTTCCCCTCAGCCCGGAGGAGGGACTGAACCTCGTCATTTTCTTCGATGCCGGCAACACCTGGTTGAAAGGGCAGGACATCGACGTTACCGACTTGAGGACCGCTGCCGGCCTCGGCATTCGCTGGCTCTCTCCGATGGGCCCCTTCCGCCTCGAGTGGGGATGGAACCTCAAGCCCAGGGATGACGAACCGGGCGGCGACTGGGCATTTGCCGTCGGTGCTTTCTTCTAGCCGCACAATCGTTTGAGTGAAATCGTCTGCTGCTGATAAATAACCCCGGAAAGGAGTACTTCATGACAATTAGATGGAATGTGCTGTTTCCGTCCATCCTGCTCTCCCTGTTCCTTTTTTCCCCCGCCGTCATGGCTGAGGAAATGATAAAAATCGGCTTCGTCGACATGCAGAGGGCTCTCAATGAGTCGGCCGAGGGAAAGCGGGCTCTCAGCGAATTGAAGTCTCTCATGGAGGAGAAGAAGGCTTCTTTGCAGCAGGAAAAGGATATAATAGAGCAGAAGAAGGAAGAACTCGACAATCAGGGCCTTCTGCTCAACGAGGCCACCCGCCTCGAGAGAGAAGAGGAAATCCGTCGCCTCGAGAGGGACCACAGCCGTCGGTTCAGCGACACCAAGGATGAGCTTTCCGGGCTCGAGGGAAAGTACACCGGCCGGATACGGACCGAGCTCCTTGAAGTCGTCAGCACCATCGGCAAGGAGAATAACTATCTCCTGGTCCTCGAAAAGCAGTTCAGCGCCATCCTCTATGCCCCCGATTCAATCGACATGACGGACCTCGTCATCCAGCGTTTCGACGAGTCTAAGAACCGGTAGCGCGGACAGGTCGTGATTCACACCCTCGCCTCTCTCGCCGACCTCGTCGGGGGAGCCGCGGATGGTGACGGCGGGAGAGAGATCACCGGCGCGGCCGGCCTGGAGGAGGCCGCGCCCGGGGATATTACTTTCCTCACCGGCCGGCGCGGCCGGAAGAAACTCCTCTCCACCGCCGCCGCCGTGATCGCCGCGCCGGGAGAAGACCTGCCCGGGCGCGACGTGCTTCGCGTCAAGGAACCCGCCCTCG
>PVMS01015001.1_pt1 | contig 12272 bp, 9 predicted proteins | sample 1853461 | NCBI WGS metagenome assembly PVMS01 (sample SAMN08582032, study PRJNA380276) | Marine sediment metagenome, whole genome shotgun sequencing project. | isolation source: ocean sediment barecode stripped | collected 2017
AACGCGCTTACCCTCGGGCGTCATGGATGGGTTGAGGTTACAACTGAGAATGGAGCGAATGGATACCTTTGGTACTTGAAGTCTGAGCATGAAACAAGATTACGTTTCGATGATATGCTTGAGACTGCAATGATTGAGGCTGTTCCTGCTGCTGTTGGTTCAGGTGCAACTGCTGCTGGATTTATTGGTTCAGAAGGTATCTTTAGTGCTGTAGGCGCAAGAGGTAATGTTTGGAACGGTGGTTTCCCAGTAGCATTAGCAGATTTTGATGCTATCATTTCACGACTTGATAAGCAAGGTGCAATTGAGGAGAATGCAATCTTCCTTGATCGTCAGTTTGGTTTTTCAATCGATGATATGCTTGCTGCTCAGAACTCTTATGGAGCAGGTGGTACATCTTACGGATTGTTTGACAATGACGAGGAGATGGCACTTAACCTTGGATTCTCAGGATTCCGAAGAGGTTATGACTTCTACAAGACAGATTGGAAATACCTAAATGACCCAACAATGCGCGGTGGTTTAGTTGGTGGTAAAGTAAGTGGACTTTTAGTTCCTGCTGGTTCAACTAGCGTTTACGACCAAGTGTTAGGAAAGAACGCAAAGCGTCCATTCCTTCATGTTCGTTACCGAGCTTCTCAGACTGAGGACAGACGATACAAAACTTGGATGACTGGTTCTGCTGGTGGTGCAAGAACATCTTCTCTAGATGCAATGGAAGTTAACTTCCTTTCTGAGAGAGCTGTTTGTGTCATGGGAGCAAACAACTTTGTATTATTCCAAGGATAATATAAAACCAAATAGGGGGAGGTTCGCCTCCCCTTTTTTTTAAACTTTAATTAAATCAAATGAAAAAAAATAATAGCATTTCAAAAGACATGATATTTGTCTTGAATCAAACAAACCCCCCATTGAGTTTTATGTTGAACTCTAGAAACTCCTCAAGTAATCCCCTTATGCATTGGGACGGTTCTCAGAATAGAGCCTTACGTTATGCAAAGAATCAAAAATCTGTTTTTGAGGATGAGCAAGATGGCAACTTTATATTAGAGCCTATTGTATTTGAAGATGGATCTTTAGTTGTCCCAAAAACTAATCCAGCATTACAACAATTTTTAACCTTTCACCCAGGCTTTAATAAAATATTTAGTTTATTAGATCATGAGAAAGAAGCTCAAGAAGATGTAGAGATATTAAGCATGGAGGTAGACGCTTTAATAAGAGCAAAAGAATTAAGTCTAGACATGACTTTAACTATAGCCAGAGTGCAGTTAGGATTAGATGTTGATAAGATTAGTACTGCTGAAATAAAAAGAGATGTTCTAGTATATGCTAGAAACTATCCAGAAGACTTCTTAATAGCTGTTCAAGATCCAAGCCTTCTTATTCAGGATACCGTTGCTAGATGTTTTGACGAAACTATTCTTCGTTTACGAAACAAGAATAGAGATGTTTTCATTAACCTTCCTAACAACAAGACAAAGTTAATAACGCTTCCTATCGGAGAAGAAAAGAATTATGCTGTTGCGTCATTCTTGAAGACTGATGATGGCTTACCAACTTTAAAAATGTTAGAGAGACAATTAGAAAAAGAACACGCATAATATTTACGATAGACTATGAAACGGAGGGCTTTTTATAGCCCTCTTTTTTTTTTGTTTATCTTTGTGTAAAGAATACACGAGATGATTAACTCAGTACGAAATACAGTTCTATCCATACTGAACAAAAATAATTACGGATACATTTCTCCTTCAGATTTTAACTTGTTTGCAAAGCAAGCTCAGTTGGATATATTTGAGAACTACTTCTTTGATTACAACTATCAGATAAATAAAGAGAACGCTAGACAGTCAGGTACAGGTTACGCTGATCTAAAGCAGAATGATGAGGAGGTTATAGATTCTTTCTCAGTAACATCAAACCTAATAATTGTAGCAGCAACAAACACATTTACATTACCTTCTGATTGGTATCTGTTGAATAGTATTTTTTACGATGCTCAAGCAACACCGGCTGTTCCATTAAGACAGATGGAGAGAGTATCTCAAAAGAAGATTAGATTGCTTTTGAATTCAAACATTACCTCTCCAAATACTTTTTATCCAGCGTACACTATGGAGGCGAATCTGTTGACAGCGTATCCATCCACAATAAACAATCAAGATGATGTAGTGTGTCAGTATGTGCGATATCCTAAAGACCCTAAGTGGACTTATGCCGATGTGCCTACTGCAACTGGAGAGCCATTGTTTGATTCTACAGCAGCAGATTACCAAGACTTTGAGATTCCTGTTTCGGATGAACCTACGCTAGTAGTTAGAATACTAGAGTATGCCGGATTATCTATAAGAGAAAGTGACGTTGTAAAAGTAGCATCAAGTATGGACAATAGAGAAACTGCTTCAGAAAAATAATAATTATGGCTTATATATCAGCATATCAATATTACGAGAATGGTGGAGCTGCACCTGAGAATGCCAACTGGGGTTCATATCAATACATATCTTTACAAGACATTGTGAACAACTTCTTGTTGATGTACGATGGTAATAACTCTTTGGTAAATAACGAGGAGAGGTATAAGATATTGTTTCATGCTAAGAGAGCAGTTCAAGAATTAAACTACGATGCGTTTAAGGAGGTTAAAATTTTAGAGTTGGACGTATGCGATAGTCTACGTTTTGTTCTTCCTCCTGACTACGTCAATTGGGTTCGAATATCTATGTACAAAGATAATGTGTTGATGCCTCTTACTGAAAACATTCAGACCAACTATAGCGATGCATATCTTCAAGACAATAACTGTAAAATTTTATTCGATCAGGATGGTAATGTTTTGAAGCCAGAGTATTCTAACTTAGATGTAGATAGAATCACAAAGCAAAAGAAGAGCATATACTTAAATGAGAACAGTCCTTTTGATCAGACGCTAGGATATTGTTGTGATGGCTATTGGTATTTCGATTATGCAATTGGAGCAAGGTATGGTCTCAATACAGAGACAGCAAACATTAACCCTACCTTTAAGATTGATAACAAGGGTGGTGTTATAAACTTCAGTTCTGGTATGGCAGGAGAGTTATGCGTATTAGAATACGTTAGCGATGGTCTATACAATGGAGATGATTCTCAGATTACAGTAAATAAATTATTTGAGAGTTATGTGTATGCATATATAAAGTATGAGATACTTACAAATAAGTTAGGCGTTCAGGAGTATGTTATAGCACGAGCAAAGAAAGAAAAGACTGCGCTTCTTAGAAATGCTAAGATTAGAATCAGCAACATTCACCCAGGTAGACTATTGATGAACTTGCGTGGACAGAATAAGTGGATAAAATAAAATGAAAATAGAAAGAAGTTTTGTTAGAGGTCGCATGAATAAAAGTGTTGACGAAAGACTCTTGCCTCAAGGTGAGTATGTTGACGCAATGAACATCCGACTAGGGTCTACAGAAGAAAGTGAGATAGGTGCAATTGAAAATGCTAGAGGTAATGAGCTTATCGCTGACGTGAAATATCTAAACCAATCGTTATCTTCTCAAGCAGTATGTTTAGGCTCTCTTGAAGATTCTGAGAACGAAACAATATATTGGTGTGTTCACGATCCAGCTAATACTCAAAGTGCTACGACAGGAAAAGTGGATTTAATTGTTTCTTATGATGCTTTTAATGATGTATTAATATATCATGTAATATCTACGAATGATGGCGGTGGTGTAAACACAGCCTTAAACTTTAGTAAAACATATCGAGTAAATGCAATGACATTTATAGATGGCTTATTGTTTTTTACAGATAACAATAATCAACCAATGCGTATTAATACTGACAGGTTTTATAATGAGCCTTCAGTAAATGATTTGCTTGTTATTGTAAAACCCCCATCTGAGTCCCCAACTGTTTCTTTACAAACTATTCCTGGGCAAGAAAATTATATGGACACTAGATTCATATCGTTTGCATATAGATACAAGTATTGAGATGGAGAGTACTCTGCATTGTCTCAGTTCTCTGAAATAGCCTTTGACCCCAAGCCATTTGATTTAAGTACTGATAATTACCAAAATGAGGGGATGGTCAATGAGTTTAACTCTGCGGCTATAGGCATAAATACCGGTGATGAGAATGTTACTGAGATTGATGTGGTTTTTAAACTATCAAATCAATCAGTAATAAATGTCATAGAAAGGTTTAATAAAGAATCTCAAGGGTGGCAAGACAATCAAACATACACGATAAATTTTAACAACCGTAAAATATATACCACTCTAGGTACAAATGAAATCCTTAGAGTATTTGACAATGTGCCACGAAAAGCACAGGCTCAAACTATAATGGGGAATAGACTAATGTATGGTAACTATGTCGATGGATATGACATAGTTGATTCTGATGGTAATGATTGTTCTATGTTATATACTTTAGAATTAGTGTCAGACGAGATGTCTTCTACTGATTTACCAACTTCTTTTAATTCTTTTGATTTCACTATAGACCCTGCTGTAACTGAAACAGTATCTAGGGGTCAAGTAGATATTGATTGCAGTAATATAGCATCTAATTTAGTTCAAGGTGCAGAAATAAATTTTGCTATAAAAGTATCATCCACTGGTTTTACTGGAGCAGGAAGTCCAACGTCTCAAACCTCTGATTTTAATATTTCTTTTTCAGTCGTTTTAGATCAGCCATATGCAGATATAACTAACTTGGTTGCTAGTACTGTGTTTACCGAGGCTATTCAAGGTGTTACAATACCAACTGATTTAACTCAATGTGGCACTATTAGTCAAGGGTTTTCTCCTACAGACCAATTTAACTGCACCATACAATCTCCTAGCGACCCTAGTATAACTTGGAATAAAGATATGAGTAGTACAAATACTACTCCGGGTATACCCATTACAGCCACTGTGGTAAGTACAACTACTATAAGGATTACATTGTTAGCTATGAGGTTTGTGGACTCAGCTGTGCCTGGTCAATATGCTTATGAATATTTTATTGCTGATGTAGCAAATGCTGAATTTGATGTGATATCAAACAAAAGAAGTCTTCATAGTGATAGAGATTATGAGGTAGGTATTGTTTATATGGATGAGTTTAATCGTTCAACTACAGCGTTGGTAAGTAACAACAACACTTTATTTGTTCCACCTGGAGCGTCAGTAACTAAAAATAGTATTAAAGTTACTATCCCTCCTAACCAAAAGCCACCATCATGGGCAACGAGATATAAGTTTGTGGTAAAGCCTTCTAGTATTGATTATGAGGTTATATATACTGATTTGTTTTTTAAAGACCAGGCTGACAACTCTGTGTATTTTAAGTTGGAAGGAGATAACCAAACAAAAGCAGCCAAGGGTGATAGGCTTAGAGTTAAAAAAGATACTAGTGGTGCATTAAGTCAACGCATAGAGACTGTTATACTTGATATAGAGTCTAAACCGGCTAATTTTATTACAGGTAATTTAAGTCCTAGTGGCTCTGAATTTTCTGAGCCAGGTGGCTTATATATGAGGTTAAAACCTATAGGGTATAGTGCAGAGTATGGAAGTGGAGTTTCCTTGGGTCAAACACAAAGTGATACATCTAACCTTCCTAATTTAGAGTATGATCCTACTGTAAGGCTTAATGCAACCCCGCAAGTTAATTACAATTGTTCTCAAGTAAATCCTGATTTTGATTCTACACAACCACCATCAGCAACAAATCCAGCATTTATTCCTATAGAGATTCCTGCTAATAGTAGGGTTGTTTTTGATATAGTTTTTAAACGAGAAAGACAAAACAATGGTTGTGGTCAAAATATATATAGATTTCAAAAAACTTTTTTTGCCTCTGCCGATTATAATAGCTTAGAGCAATTTATTACTAATGACAATATAGATTTTGATTCAGGTGATAATGATCCAAATAATACAGAAGGGCCTAATCAAAATGAATATGATGCAGGTTTAGATATATATTCAACAGCATCAGGATTTCCTGTCCCTGAAATTACTCCACAAGCTGGTAAAAATAAATATTCGTTTATAGAGTATCAAGGTTCAGCAACAACAGGCATTCTTTATGGTAGAAGATTTTTTAGAATTAGATCAGGAACTTTACCTTGTGGTGCATTGCTATCAAGTAATGTAGAGCAATCATCAGTAACTGCCAACATAAGAATTTATTCTTCTGAAAATTTATTAATTTTTGAAACGACTCCAGTTGAGAGTGATGCCAATATATATTATGAGGGTAGTGATAGCTATGAAATTACCAATGGTTTTCATATGGGGAATGCGGGTGACCAAACTGCAACTGACTCAGCTATAGTAAACTCATCCTTCTTTAATTGCTTTACTTTTGGCAATGGAGCTGAGAGTTATAAGATTAGAGATGGCTTGGCTACGCCATCATTTAGATTGGGTGAGCGTACCACAGCTGTATCGGAGCAAGACTTTAAGGAAGCGCATAGATTTGCTGACATCACCTATAGTGGTTTATATAATGAAGACACTAATGTTAATAGGTTAAATGAGTTCAACCTAGGGACAGCTAATTTTAAAGAGTTAGAGAAGAGCTTTGGGCCTATCCGAGTACTTAGTGCTAGGCAGAATGATATACTTACATTGCAAGAAGATAAGATATCATATGTGCTATCAAGTAAGACTTTACTCTCTAGTCCTTCTGGAGGCGGTAATGTTGCAGCAGTACCACAAGTTCTAGGTAATCAGGTGTCAAGAATTGAGAAGTATGGTATTAGTAACAACCCTGAGAGTTTTGTGTCTTGGGGATTTGATAAGTTCTTTACTGATACTAAACGTGGCGCAGTGCTTCAGTTAAAAGGAAGTGGACAAACAGAGCAACTTAATGTTATATCCGAAACCGGATTGGGTTCATGGTTTAGGGATTACTTTATCCTCACTCCCAACACTCAAAAGTTAGGTGGATACGATCCATATATGAATGAGTATGTGTTGTCTGGAAACTTAACCTCACTACCTATAGATTTAGTAAAAGTCCCCTGTGGTTTAACGTATGACGTTAGAGGTACTACAGAGCCTACCACTACATGGGAAGTGTTGTTAGGAGAAGCAACAGGGGTGTCTACTGTTAATTGGACATCGTCCTTAAAAAGCCCTACCGCAACACTTACTTTTAATGTTACTTATAATGGTGTGGTATATACCTCAGGGGCAATAAATTCTAGCACCTCTGGAAGTTTTACATTTGATAAAAATATTGGTGGCGTAAATACCGCACAAGTAGAAGTGTTGTTAAGTGAAAATGAAGCAGACTTTAGTGTCAACGTAGGATGCCCAGTAACTACAACGCTAAACATCACCAAGGTTTGTTTAAATAGTAATGACAATAGTGGTAAATACATTCACAACGAATACTATTGGACTCAAGGGACATATGATAGTCCAACAAGTAGCGACTTGGTTTTATTACAAGCACAGGATAATAGTCCGCTAAACTTTGCAATATCTGAATACGATACAATAAGTGGCTCTTCAGGTAGAGGAACTCTTCCTCCAATACCTTCAGTAGGAAATCCTGTAACAATTAGGATTCAATCTAGCCAAATAGGTTTTGATGATTTTGTATTTGATCCTGCTATTCATAATTTGAGATATTACTTGTCGGCTACACCATATGCTAATACTCCTATTGACATGAATACCTTGGTTGGGCTATCAACAAACTTAACACCTTTGGTAAACCCTACAAGAGGAATATATTACTTTGATATTGATTATGTTCAGACCGGAGCGTTTAAGCCTTACTTATATCTTATTTACGAATACATAACCTAAAGACATGGCAATACCAGTTATACCCCCAAGCACCGAGCCTAGTCTTCAGGCGTACACTCTCACATATAGTGAGAATGTTAAGGGATTTCCTTCGTTTTATTCCTACATACCTGAGCAGATACAGGGTATGAATCAATACCTATACACTTTTAACAATGGTAGTCTATATAGACACAACTCTAAGACCACGAATAGATGTACGTTCTATGGCACGTTTACACCTTGTAGTGTGCAGAGTATTATAAATGTTGAGCCTACTGTAGTAAAAGTATTTAAGACCATTGAGTTGGAGTCTGATGATAGTTGGTCATTTGCTGGGCAAACAGATTTGGAGAGTGGTAATATTGAGGGTACAAGTGACAATCCTCACATCACACCTCCACCTTCATACGCAGGTGAGAATTACTTTCAACTAAAAGAGGGTAGTTACTTTTCATACATCAGAGGTATCAGTTCAGTACCTGTGCTAAATGCTGAACTAGCACTTAGGTCAGCCCAGGGTATTGGAGCAATAGCATCTGTAGATACATCAACACCATCAGCCATTGTTATCACATATGTTGCAAATGTTTTAGACTCTATCATAAGTATCGGAGACTTGTTTTATTTTGTTCAGTCTAACGCCACTGTCTTAGGTGGAAAGATTACCGCAGTCAGCTTTACAAACAATACAATCACAGTAGATTCTACGATTACAGGAGGTAGTTCTGCAATGGTGGCAACAAACTATTCATTTTACATTAAGAACGCTGTCGCTGAGTCTCATGGGCTTCGTGGTTACTACCTAGAGTTTTTGGTGGAGAACGTGAGTATCTCAAAAGTAGAGTTGTTTACATTGTCATCAGACATCATGAAAAGTTTTCCATAATTTTTTTTAACTTTGCATTAATGCAATTCAATATTCGACCCCTTGAATACAAAGACTATGACGAGCTTTTATTAAAGTGGTGGAAAGATTGGCGAGTTGTTGCACCGAGTAGAGACTTCTTACCTAGTAATGGTTTAGGAGGATACATAGTATACGATGGAGAAGTTCCTGTATGCGCTGGATTTATTTATAACACAGATTCAAATGTTGCTTGGTGTGAATTTATTGTATCAAACTTCGACTATAAAGATAAGGAGCGTAAGAAAGAATGCTTAGATCTTTTAGGTTCTAAGGTATCAATGGTAGCAAAGGATGCGGGTAAGAGTTATCTGATGACAATGTTAAAAAGTAAATTATTGATGGATGTTTGTGCAGATCAAGGATACATTAAAATGAGTGGAGGGTATACTCAAATGACAAAAATTTTATAATATGGGAGCAGCAGCAGTAGCACAATTAGTACCATTGGTAGCAACTACAGGAATGAGTTTTTATCAAATGGCTCAGGCAAAAAAATCAGCCGAGAAAGGTAAGAGAACGTTTGATGAAGGTATTCAAAAGACTAGAGACCTTCTTGAACAGAATGTAATGGAGGAGCTTAATGTTAATGATGAAGCTACACGACTGAAAGGTCAGCAAAATCTTGCAGCACTTCAGCAATTAACTGACGCTACTGCCGGAGCAGGACAGCGTGCAGTGTTAGGTGCAACACCTGGACTGATGACAGCCGCTGATGCCGCTAATGAATCAGAGCGAGCAAATCTACAACAAAGACTTGAGGCTAGACAAAAAGCTATTTTAAGTCAAGATGAGATAAATCGCCAAGGTAAGATAGATTTAGAGCTAGACATTGCTGCGGTAGGGAAAGAGCAACAGCTCGCTGAAGATGCTCGTAGACAAGAAATGATGGGGCAAGCGTTAACGGGCTTAGGTAATATCGCTTCTAAAGGAATAGAGTCTGCTGCTTTATACAAGACAGGAGGCAATGCTCGTAGAGCGGGTAATTTTGTTGACTCATTAGGAAAGAGTCAGTTAGGTGGTCTATCTAGAGGTCAAGCAATTGATGCTGTGATGGAGCAAAACTATGACCGAGGAGTTATAAATAACGCTAGGCGTGGAGGCTTTGTCCCTGATGAAGGTTTGTTTCAAAACTATAGAAGTAATTTAATGGGAGCAAAAGGTTCTACAGGTAACCCTTTTGTTACACCACCATCGGCTATGTTGCAGAATACTTTGACACCACAGACACCATCATCACCATTTGATATTGGAGGGTCAAGACCTTTCTTTATACCGCCTCAATCGCTAGGTATTGGTGCGCTTCAAGGTATGGCTCAGGCTCAAGGATATTTCCCATACACGCAAAGTCAGATTTTAGGGTTACAATAAACAAAACATAATGGCAGATTTTTTTAAGTACGTTGGCAAGGCTGATAGAGGAATACAGGATTGGTCTAAGATAGGTAAAGATATTAGCGATGGCCTTAAAGAGGTTATTGACAAGAGGCAAACTGAACGTGCTAGAATAGACAAACTAACTTCTGATGCAATCAATGATGTTAATAATGTTGAGTTAGGTCAGAACAAAACCTTCAATCAATTTCTACTTAATGGATCGGGACAAACAAAAGAGTTCTTGTTGATGCAAGAAAGACTTTTAAAACAGGGTGTATTAAAACCACAGGACTATTTAAACTCTAGACAAATTGTTTCTGATGACTGGGCGAATCTAAGCGATGCTGCTAAGTCATTCAATACTGACTATGCCGAATCTATGTCTAGACTTCAAGACGGAAAGGCTGCAATGCAAGAGATGTATCAGAATGAGAAGTATGATGCGTTTATGAATGTGCAAGATAAGGATGTATTTATAAACCCTGTAGATGGTAGGATGTATCTAACAACCACCGATGGTGATGGTAACATTAAAAGAGACCCAGCGTCTATGTTGAATGTGAATTCAATCAACGCTAGACGTAAGGACAAGATAAATAAGTTCAACGTACAAGCAGAGGTGCAAAAGGCAACAGGCGCATTAGGAAAGGTTGTAAAGGCTTTAAATGCTGGTGGTGTCATTACTCGTACCGACAAGAGATTAAATGAGATGATGCTCATCGGTGGGGTTGAGACAACATTTGATGATGCCAAGAATGACATCATTGATTCATTGATGACATCTCCTCGTAACAATGCTAGTATCCTTACCGATGATGTGGGGGGATACACATTTACAGAGGTAGAGTCTGAGGGTGGTGGCAAGGTGATATATATAAAAGAAGATGGTATGGGTCTTTTGCAACCTCAACTTACTGACGAGCAGTTAGCTATTGTAAGAAACAATCTTGACATGGAGATTGAGAAGCAGTTAGGGTTTACAGAGACGAGTTCGTACGAGGCAGACTTGCGTAAGAAGATTGCTGATGCTGATCGTGCAGAAAGAAGAGCTGCGAGAAAAGACAAAGAGGAAGATTTTTCTGACGTATATAGTTATGCTGTTGATTTAGCATCAGGTGATGATAAAGGTGTAAGAAGGGTAGTGCAGTCTTTAAAACAAACACACCCTCATTTAACTTTTACTCCAAGCGAGGGGGACACTCCTGGCTGGGATATATATAACAATAAAACAGGTGCAGAAGATACGATTGAGATAGCTGATGGAGATGTTGAAGGATTTTCTGATGCTTTATTTAATGTAATTGTAGGCCCTCAAGCAGTCAAAGGAATACAAATTACTTCTAAAGCTAAAGATCAATATTTAAAAGGAAACACCTTACCTACTGATGTTGTCAAAGCTAAGTCAGGAGGTACAAGAAAAAAGCTAGCAGTTATATCAGCAGGGGGTATTCCCTCCTTAGGTGTTCAGGATGACAAAGGCAAACCTATTAATATAAGTGATGCCATTAATGAAACGGATGAAGATAAAGAAGACGAGTATATTTTAAATAATCCTTCAGACTTTGCGAATGCAATTCACAATATGCAATTGCCTGCTGAATATAGAGCTATTCAGAATAAAATACCTAAAGAGTTTACATTTAGAAAGGTAGATGGAGACATCATGATGTATTATCCAGGCCGAGGCGGTAAAAGATACGAGGCTAATATATCTCCTGATTCAAATCTTAGGGGGGATATGTTAAAGTATGTCAGCGAGGGATTAAAGAATTTAATACAAAATGAAAACGATCGTATAGATGCAATAAATAAAAGAGCAACAGGCAAGACATCATCTAAGAAAACTATTGCGCAATTAAAAGCACAAAATCCTAATATGTCTGCTAAAGAATTGATAAAACTTTTCAATAATCAATAAAACAACAACTATATGTTTGAAGTAAAAGACCTTTACGATTTAACTTTACCAGGCGCATTTGCTTCGGCAGAAGAGTGGGTACAGTTTTCATCATCTGCTAGCCCTGAAGACTTATATGGTTTATTGCAGGATGGTGCGTTTAGTTCAGTAGAGGAATTTCAACAGCAAGTTAATTTTGGAGCATCTCCTGTAAAAAAAAAAGAAGATACGGTATCCGTATTGGAGAATGGTTCTTCGGACTTACAAGAGCCTAGTGTTCAGGTTGAGCAAGAGCAGATTG
>PVMS01009799.1_pt1 | contig 12270 bp, 15 predicted proteins | sample 1853461 | NCBI WGS metagenome assembly PVMS01 (sample SAMN08582032, study PRJNA380276) | Marine sediment metagenome, whole genome shotgun sequencing project. | isolation source: ocean sediment barecode stripped | collected 2017
TGCTCTCTTCAGCGCCGCCATCAAAAGGTGTTGGAAGAAGCCCCCTCCCCCTTCATTGGCGATGACGAAGAATTTCGCCAGAAGATGGGCGCCGTGGCTGTGCAGGCCGCAAAATCTGTAAATTATCTCAATGCTGGCACCATCGAATTTTTGGTGGATAAAGACAAGAATTTCTTTTTCCTGGAAATGAATACGCGCTTGCAGGTGGAGCATCCCATTACCGAGGAAGTAACCGGCATTGATATCGTTAAAGAACAAATTCGCATTGCAAGGGGCAGGCAGCTAACGATCAAGCAGGAAGATGTGCACATGCAAGGTTGGGCCATTGAATGCCGCGTGAATGCAGAAGACCCATACAATAATTTTATCCCCTCAACCGGCTTCATCTCGCACCTCACGCTTCCAACGGGGCCGGGCGTTCGAGTGGATACAGGTGTGTATGCTGGTTTTCAGATCTCCCCTTATTACGACTCAATGATCTCAAAATTGGTTGTGCGCGGTGAAACCAGAGGCCATGCAATATTGCGCATGCGCCGGGCGCTGGAAGAATACAAGATCGTGGGCGTATTGACCAATATTCCTTTTCATCAAAACATTCTCACGCAAGCACGTTTTATCGCTGGGAAATTTGATACTCGTTTTGTTGAGGAGCGTTTCTCCATGCGCAAGGCAGAGGAATCCAAGGAGACCTTTCCTGAAATCGCTGCCATCATGGCCACACTCATAGCCCACGAACAATCAGAGCGTTCTGCTCATATCATCGTGCGCGGAAAGCGAGATACGAGCAATTGGAAATGGGTATCTCGCTGGGAACGGATGCACCGCTAAATTATGAAATACATTACAACAATTGACGGTCAGGATTTCGAGTTGGAGATCATCGACGATACACAAATTATCGTCGATGGTAATACTTATTCGATAGATTTTCAACCTGTCAGCGGCGAGCCGGTATATAGCCTGCTGGTGGACGGGGGTTCTTTTCAAGCGCACATTTTCGACGGGGAAGACGATGATAAGCTCGAAATATTGCTGCGCGGAACCCAATATACAGCAACTGTTTTGGATGAGCGCGAGAAGCGGCTCAAAGCGGCAGCAGGCGATAGCCATGTTTCCAGCGACGAGCTGATATTAAAATCTCCCATGCCTGGGCTGATCGTTCAAGTACCAGTGAAAGTGGGAGATACAGTTGCAGTTGGGGATGTTCTCGTTATTCTGGAATCCATGAAGATGCAAAATGAATTGAAGTCGACGCAAGATGGAAAAGTGACGCAAGTAGAAATCAAAGCGGGCGATAGCGTTGAGCAAAAAACAATTCTTATTAAAAGTTGAAAAGAGCGAATCATAATATGGCTTTTCCAGGAAAAGATAAAGAACTGGAAGTAAAGTTTTATATTCGCGATTTCAAAGCAATGGAAGAGAAGATAATTTCCATAGGGGCGAAATTGATCCAGGCCCGAACCCACGAATACAATCTGCGCTTTGATACCCCGGATGGCGCTATGAGCGAGGCAAAGAATCTATTGCGCTTGCGGCGCGATATTGGTAATCGCCTTACTTATAAAGGCCCATCCACCACCTTAGGGGGCGTATTAGCCCGCAAGGAAATCGAGTTTGATGTGAGCGATTTTGATTTAGCGCGGAAATTTGTGGAAGCCCTGGGCTTTACGAGAAAATTCGTATATGAAAAATACCGCAGCACTTATGATTATTCCGGGCACAAAATCACTCTTGACGAACTGCCCTATGGGAATTTTCTCGAAATTGAGGGCCCTGCGGCTGAAAGCATTCAGGATACTGCCCATTTATTAAATTTGGATTGGGAACAAAGATTACCTGAAACCTACATTAGTATTTTTCAGCGAATAAAAGATCTTGATAATTTAAAATTCAAAAATCTCACTTTTGAAAACTTCCAAAATATTGAAGTCAGCATGAGTCGCGTGGGAATTTCACCAGCTGATATTAGCGCGCTTCCTCAATAATCCCTTTATTCCATTTTATAGCAGAAAAACTTAGCTGCGCCTCTGGGAATATTCGCCGTGCCACACTTTCGAAAGAAGAAACATCTCCTGTCGTTAAAAAGCCGAGCGCTCCAGGATTGCCCTCATCGTTGCGCAGCTCCCTAGAAACAAGCAGCGAATGGACCCGATTTGCGATTGCGGGCGCTGGATCATAAATTTCTACATCCTTGCCCACAATATTCCTTATGCTTTTCCGTGAAAAGGGATAGTGCGTACATCCCAGCACGATGCTATCCAGGCCCTGCTCAATCATGGGGGTCAGGGCATCCTCAAGAATTCGCATGGCCTTCACTCCATTTGCGCGGCCACCTTCAATCTCCTCCACCAGGCCAGAGCATGTATCTTGAAGAATCAAGGCTCCCATGCCAAAACGGGTCACCACTGATTCAAATAGCTCGCCCTCAAATGTACTGGGGGTTGCCAAAACGCCAACTACGCCCGTCACGCTTTTTTCCGCGGCTGGCTTGAGCGCTGGTTCCATACCAACAAATTGAAAATCAGGGAATTTATTGCGCAGTTCCAGTAATGCCGCCGCGGAAGCCGTATTGCAGGCCAATACAATTAATTTGCAGCCTTTTCCCATAAGAAAATTTGTGATTTCAGAAGAAAATTCTAAAATTTCCTGTTTTTTTCTTGATCCATATGGAACATGGGCTTGATCGGCAATATAGAAATAATTTTCATTTGGCATTTTTTGCCAAATTTTACTCAGGACACTTAATCCGCCAATGCCCGAATCAAAAATACCGATAGGCTGATGGCCTGATAATTTGCTCATATCCGCCTGCTTCCCTTGATTCAAAAAAGGTGCAGCTAAGCTGCACCTTTTGTTATACCAAAGTAAATAATGCTAATCGTCGAATTTCTGTTTTAGGCGGCTTGCCTTGCCAGTTAGACCTCGCAAAAAGCTTAGATTCGCTCGGCGCACTTTGGATTTGCGTTCTACAAGAACTTTCTCCAAACGAGGGGAACGCATCAAGAAGGTGCGCTCCACGCCAATGCCATTGCTGGCTATTCGCCGAACAGTAAAATTGCGATTGTTTCCAGATCGGCCTGTTTTAATCACAGTGCCCTTAAATTCCTGGATGCGCTCACGATTGCCTTGCTTGATTTTTTTGTGCATGTTCACCTGATACCCAGGTCTCAGATCGGGGATAGTGGGATTGTCAGCAGCTTCTACAGATTTCAATAATTCCTGGCTCATATTTTCCTCAATTCTTAACCACAGCGGCGTATTTTACCATAGCCATAGCTTGCTCAGGTGGCTGGTATTTAACTAAATATTGAACAGATCGCTTGATCGAAAACTATCCTCTGTTGAAGGAAAAGCGCGCGTAAAATAATCCTTTTTCCCCAAGAAGGGCAACAAAAATCTAATTAGTGAGGCTATATTGAGGCCATGCTCTTGAATCTGGCTTGCATGGCAATTATCCGCTTGAGTTTTTTCTTCTCGAACTGAAGCGTAATTAATCGTCACATGTGGCGGCGTGTCATCGTCTGCTGCCATTATCGTGAGATCGATATCTTTATTGCGGCCCAGGCGCGTAGGATCACGCCCAGTTAGCTGCATCAATTTCACCAATCTTCGAATTCGTTTTCTGGAACGCGCAAAAAAATAGAGGCTCTCAGGAGAATAAACTTGGCCCGCATTGGGGAATTTTTCAGCCTCCCCAGCATCGTGATAAGCCATAATGCTGGCCTTGTGAATGGCAATATGATCGGGGTGATGATAGCCCCCGGTCGAATCAAATGTGACGAGCACCTGGGGTTTAAAGCGCCGAATTTCGTGAACAATTTTCTCAGCAACTTCTTCCACTGGCGCATTTATGAAAGCCTTTTTCTCTAAATTGTCCTTCGATCCCATCATCCCAGAATCGCGGTAATCAAGGAAAATCACACTTTCAATTCCCAGTATTTTGGCAGCGCAAGCTAATTCGCTTTCCCTCAGTTCGGCGATGCTGTTATAGCCTTCCAAATATTTATCATCGACAGTTCCGGCTTCTCCACGAGTTGCACAGATCAGCCGGATCTCCACCCCCTGCTTTGCATAGAATACAATCGTGCCGCCCATGCCGAATGATTCATCATCGGGGTGAGCAAGGCAGAGTAGCATTCGTTTTTTCATTTGAGAAATTCCATCCGGCTCATCAATTAATAGATGGGCAAATCTTTATCGATTACTTTTGCCCAATCATTGATGCCGCCCAGCAAATTCCGGACCTGCTTGAAGCCAGCATTGCGTAAAAATCTCATTGCCAGATCGGATCGGGCACCGCTGCGACAATACACAACAATATTGTTTTCGGGATCCAGCTCATCAATGCGCGTGGGCAGATCGCCTAAGGGTATGAGCGTTGAATGCTCGAGTTTTGAGATCTGTGTCTCTTTAACTTCGCGCACATCCAGAAGAAATAGATCCTTTCCGGATTTAATTTCTTCTTCCAAATCTTTTACACTCAGCTCAATTTCTGTATTGGCCGATTGGGATTTTATTTCCATAATGGGGACTCCGCAAAAAGCTTCGTAATCAATGAGTTCAATATTTTCAGGCGAAAGGCTGCAAACCCTACATTTCGGATTTTTTCGCAATTTGACAAAATCAAATCGCATGTCCAGGGCATTATATAACAACAAGCGCCCATTCAGGCTTTCGCCGATGCCAAGCAGGCATTTTATCGCTTCGCTGGCTTGAATGGTGCCCATTGTGCCCGGAAGAATGCCCAGCACCCCACCTTCCGCGCAATTGGGAACCGATCCCGGCGCCGGAGGATCTGGAAACAAGCAACGATAACAAGGGCCACCAGATGCACTGTCAAACACGCTCGCCTGCCCATCAAAACGGTAGACGGAAGCGAAAACGTGAGGAATCGCTAGTTTTACACACAGGTCGCTCACCAGATAGCGCGTGGGGAAATTATCACTGCCATCCACGATGAGATCATAGCCCTTCGCGATTTCCAGCGCATTTTCGGAGGCAAAAGCCTGCTTATAAGTTTTTATGTCAATGGTGGGATTGATATCCTGTAAATAGGCTTTTGCCGAATCCACTTTCATCTTTCCCACATCACTGCTTCCATGGATTATTTGGCGCTGAAGATTTGAGAATTCAACTTTATCAAAATCAACCAGGCCAATTTTTCCCACCCCAGCCGCTGCAAGATACATGGCTGCAGGCGAGCTCAATCCGCCAGCCCCAATGATCAGAACTGAGGATCGCTTTAATTTCTTTTGGCCCTCAATTCCCACTTCGGGAATTAGGAGATGGCGCGAATAACGCTGGATCTCTTCTGACGAAAGTTCATTGTTATCGTTCATAAGATCTCAATACAAATCTTCGGTAAAAAGAAAAAGGGCACGCTTGTGCGCGCCCTTTATTTTATCGGAAAGAAAAATCTTTACTTAACAAGCATCTTTTCATAAATAGGTGTATTCCATTTTCGGTATTTCTTTAATCTTCCACGAACCACATCACCATAGAGATCTCGCAGTTTCGCTGTGATCGGCCCCATTTCACCGCTTCCAACAGGTCTGAAATCTACCTTCGTGATCGCTGTCACTTGCGCTGCCGTGCCCGTCATAAAGAATTCATCGCAAATATACACTTCTGTGCGATCAATTGAGCGCTCAAGGACTTCCAATCCAAGCTCCTCTCGAGCCAGGATCATCACCGTATTGCGTGTGATGCCCTCCAAAATATTGTCGCTCACTGGAGGTGTGATCAATTTTCCGTCGCGCAAAATAAATATGTTCTCGGCGCTGCCCTCTGAAAGATGGCCGTCTTGATTGAGCACGATCGCTTCGTCAAAGCCTGCCCGTAAAGCATCCGTTTTAATAAAGGCCGTGTTGACATAAGCCCCAGTAATTTTTCCACGAGCGGGAATCATATTGTCGTCTAATCTACGCCACGATGAAATGGTGACATGCGCCCCTGTATCGTTCGACACATAGCGATCAAAAGGCACCGAAAAAATCGTTACTTCTGTTTGAAGATCGTGTAGTTTCACCCCAATGATCTCATCTGCCATATAGGCTAATGGGCGAATATATACATCCTGGCGATGGCCCTCTTTCTGGATCAATTCGATGAGGATCTGAGTTAACTTTTCTTCATCAAAATCATTTTTCATCACCATCATCTTCAGAGAATTTAAAAATCTATGGAAGTGATCGCGAGGGCGGAAAATAAACAATTCCTCCTCTTCCTCATTCCAATAACCACGCACACCTGCGAATACGCCCGTTCCGTAATTCAGGGCATGGGTCATAACTCCGATCTTAGCATCCGCGTAGGGCACAATCTCGCCTTTAAAATACGCGTAGTTCGGGAGCTGCATTTAAGCCTCCTAATAGATATTTTTATTATATTTGGCGTATTATTCTTCCCCAGAATTACAATTATACTCCACTGCTATTTTTAGTCAGTTTTATACGAGCAAAGCCTCTGTTTTCTTCGGTTACAATGCTCGCTATTAAGGCCATTAGGAGGCACTATGAAGCGTGCAGTGAGCGTCAGCATCGGATCATCCAAGCGCGATAAAGCAGTGGAAGTGAATCTGCTGGGTGAAAAAATCAGCATTGAGCGCATTGGCACCGATGGGGATATGGAAAAAGCCGCCCAGCTATTCAAAGAATTGGATGGCAAGGTAGACGCATTTGGATTGGGTGGTGCGGATCTGGGCCTCCTGGTTGACAAGAATTATTACCCACTTCATTCCGTGAAAAAAATTGTGCGCTTTGTTAAAAAAACTCCTCTTGTAGATGGTGAAGGACTTAAAAATACACTGGAAACCAAGGCCCTTTCTTTCTTCGAGCAAGAAACAGGTGACTTTATCAAAGAAAAAACTGCGCTGATCACAAGCGGCGCTGATCGCTGGGGCATGACGCGCTCTTTTCTTGACGCTAACTATTCATGTGTTTTTGGGGATCTCATGTTTGCTCTCGGCTTACCCATCCCTGTTCGCACAGAAGCTGGCCTTAAGCGCCTTGCAGCTATGGTAATGCCCATTGCAGGTCGATTGCCTTTCGAATGGGTTTATCCAGTCGGGGATAAGCAGGAAGAGCATGTTCCCAAATGGGAAAATTACTATGAATGGGCCAGTATAGTTGCCGGTGATTTTCATTTCATCAAAAGACATATGCCCGCTGATTTGAGCGGAAAAGTGATCATCACCAATACCACAACACCTGAGGATGTCGAAGGCTTGAAATCCGCAAATGTAAAATATCTGGTCACTACTACGCCCGTATTGGAGGGCCGTTCCTTCGGCACCAATATGATGGAAGCCGCCCTGGTTGCGCTGGCAGGCAAGGGCCGCAAGTTGACCCATCCGGAATTGGAAGAACTTCTCCTTGAGCTGAAGTTTCAACCGCAAATTCAGGAATTAAATTGAATATTGACGTAATTATTACCGCTGGGGGTTTTCCAGAGCCGGATGATCCGCTCTTTGAATTTACACAGGGGCGCTCAAAGGCACTTTTGGACGTGGCCGGAAAACCAATGGCCCAATGGGTTCTGGATGCACTGGACGGCTCCAAACAGACCGGAAATATTGTAATCGTTGGCCTGGATGGCCCTAATGGATTAACAAGCTCAAAGAAATTGCATTTTGTCCCCAATCAGGGCAGCATGCTCGACAATATTTTTGAGGCCGCGCGCAAGGTGAAAGAAATTAATCCTGGCGCAGAAAAACTTTTGCTCGCTTCTTCTGATATTCCCACGATCACCAGCGAAATGGTTGATTGGATCATTGATCAAATAGAAGCCAGTGACGATCTGCTCTATCAAGCGGTTGAACGTTCAATTATGGAGAAACGTTTTCCAGATTCTCAGCGAACCTTCACTAAGTTAAAGGGTATCCAGATTTGCGGCGGCGATATAAATGTCGCCTCCATTGATACGGTCCTGGCTGAAAATAGTATTTGGCAAAAATTGGCGGATGGCCGCAAGAACCCACTAAAACAAGCTTCTCTTGTTGGCTTCGATACATTGCTTTCCGTTCTGCTTCGTCTCGAAAATATTGATCAGCTGGCCAAACGCGCCGGGCGCAATTTGGGCCTCACTGCACGCGGCATACTAAGCCCCTATCCCGAAATTGCGATGGATGTGGATAAAGTTTCCCATTTAGAGACAGTTCGTAAAGATTTGGAAGTTCATTAGGAGTAGATCTTGCAAAGAATTCTTGAAATAGATGCGCGCCTTTCGGCGCGTTTGCGTGTAGCAGAGAAACCCGGAATTCTCAGGACACTTGCCATCCTTTTCGGGCATTCTGGTGATTCCTGGTTTTGGTTAGCCGCGATGGCAATAATCGCCTTTGTTAACTTCGGGGAGCGCAGATTGTGGGCTCTGATCTTTATTTTTGCCATCCTGGCTACAGCTTTCCTTGTAATGGCTATCAAATTTACCGTTCGTCGCCAAAGGCCTGAAGGAGAATGGGGCCAGCTTTATCGGCGCACCGACCCGCACTCCTTCCCATCCGGCCACGCTGCACGTGCCATGATGCTGGCTGTATTGGCATTAGGAATGGGACCCGCCTGGTTTGCTTATACCTTGATCCTCTGGGCTCCCCTTGTTGGCATTGCCCGTGTAGCAACTGGGCTCCACTATGTATCTGATGTATTGGTCGGCTGGATTTTTGGTGCGATTGCTGGCTTTCTAATCCTCGAATATCTCCCTGAAATATCATCGATCTTGCTCTTCTAAACAAAAAGACCACCAATATTTGGAGGTCTTTTTCTGGCGGAGAGGGTGGGATTCGAACCCACGATACCTTGCGGTATACGCGCTTTCCAAGCGCGCGCACTAGGCCAAACTATGCGACCTCTCCGTTTCGGGCGGCATTATAACATGCACCCCTATATGTTATCCTCTCGGCTAAATGGCACACTTTATTTATTTGGCATTAGGAAGCAATTTGGGGAATCGCTTAGAATTTCTCCAAAACGCGATCAATGAATTACCCCCAAAAATAAAGCCTTTGCGCGCTTCTTCAGTCTATGAAAGTGAAGCCTGGGGATATACAGATCAGGGCAAATTTCTCAATATGGCGCTTGAAGCTGAAACTGAGCTTTCTCCGCAAGAATTGCTGATCGCTGTCAAGCAAATTGAAAAAGTTGTGGGCCGCAGGGAAACTTTCAAGAATGGTCCGCGTGAAATTGATATTGATATTCTTTTTTACGATCGTTTGGAAATGCATGCCGAAAAATTCAACATTCCACACAGCGATATTCCCAATCGCTCCTTTGTGTTAACTCCACTGGCCGAATTGATTCCCGATTTTCCTCACCCCGCTCTTGGATCAACAATACTCGACTTGCAAGATCAACTAGGAGAGGGTGGCTCAGAGCTAACTTTGTATCCTGAGGGAAAACTGATTGAAATTCAAAATGGAAATTCTGATTCGCAAAAGTGAATTTCAGGAATTAACATGAATAAAAGTTTAAAGATAGGGGAGTTGAATTTTGAATGGGGAAGCCGCACTTATGTGATGGGAATTCTCAATATCACTCCAGATTCCTTTTCTGGGGACGGGCTAAAAATGAAGGATAAGCCGCTTGAAATGGCGCTTAGGCAAGCTGAGCATTTTGCCAGAAATGGCGCAGACATTTTGGATGTTGGCGGTGAGAGCACCCGCCCCGGCGCGGAGATTGTTTCAAAGGACGAGGAACTTGATCGTGTGCTTCCTGTGATCGAAGCGCTCAGCAAAGAAAGCGATTTGCCGATTTCCATTGATAGCTATAAGGCTGGCGTAGTCAAACAAGCCATCAATGCAGGGGCCCATCTGGTAAATGATGTCTGGGGACTAAGAGCCGATCCTGAGCTGGCTGCATTAGTCGCTAGCAAAGAGCTTCCCTTGATCATCATGCATAATCGCAGCAAAGCGGGCAACGCCGAGCTTCGCGATATTTTGGGCAGCCGTTATGTTGGTGTGGAATATGACGATCTGCTGCCGGATATCAAATCGGAGCTGGGCGATAGCCTGAAGATCGCCCAGAAGGCTGGGATAAACGCAGAAAAGATAATTCTTGATCCGGGGATAGGATTTGGAAAAACAGTTGAGCAAAATTTGGAGCTTCTGGATCGCTCGAATGAAATTCGCGCAATGGGCTATCCCTTATTGATCGGAAGCTCACGAAAGTCTTTCATTGGTTTCACGCTGGATCTGCCCACTGATCAGCGCGTAGAAGGAACTGCTGCAACAGTGGCCATTGCAATCGCGCGTGGTGCCGATATTATTCGCGTGCATGATGTGAAAGAAATGAGCCGTGTGGCGCGCATGACCGATGCAATGCTTCGCCGATAATTTTTATTTCAGGACTTTTTCCATAACAACAGCATCTTCATTCCCCAGATAATATTTTGGCCAAACATCGATCTGCTGATAGCCTCGCTTTTGATAGAGCTTGATTGCGCCGAGATTACCGGCCCGCACACTTAAGCGCATTCGCCCTACCTGTACTTCATCTTCAGCCTTTTGCATTAATAAATTACCAATGCCCATTCTTTGGTATTTGGGATCAACCGCTATGGTGGCGATCCAGGCCAGATTCTGACCTTTGCGAACATCAGCAGCCACAAAAGCAATCAGCCGATCCCCTTTTTCAGCTTTCCATTTAGCCACGCTGGGAAAAGTGAGTACGCCGATCATTTCGATCAAGGGCCAAGCGTCCTTTTCAAAGGCCGCTTGCTCAAGCCGGCGGATATTTGCCATGTCCCAAAGGGAAGCCAGGGAGATAACTATTTCTGCCTTATCAATTGTCATGGTATTTATTTATTGCGCACATTTGCCAATTTCCCTCGCCGATTATAGTGCCTCTGCATGGTAACATTTGCTCGAAATCGTCAATACGAAGATGGTTTGAGTTTTTGGGGCGTCTCAACTGTCTATGATCCGGATGGAGACCTTGTTGCAAAGGGCCCATATTTCGAATAAGCGCTTACAATTAGCGAATTAGACCTAAATAATCTACACCGCACTCGTGCGCGCCTGCCTCTATTACGGGATGAGCGGACGGGGCTGGTGCAGCGCGAATTGGATCGCATGCTTAGCGAAAAAGGACGAGCCTTCTAATGAAAGACATCGATCTGCAGATCAACACAGAACTTGCAAAAACAATTCTTGTTGGCTTTATTAAAAGTGAAACATCGCGTGTGGGTTACTCAAAGGTCGTGATTGGCCTTTCGGGCGGGATCGATTCTGCGCTGGCTTGCACCCTGGCGGCAGAAGCGCTTGGGCCTGAGAATGTTTTAGCGCTTCGAAACCCTTATCGCGACTCCTCGCCAGAATCGCTGGAACACGCCAAATTGGTGATCGACGCCTTGGGCGTTCAATCAAAAACCATTGAGATCACCTCAATGGTAGATCCCATGTTCAAGATGATCCCCGGTATGGATAAAAAAACGACGCGGCAATGCAATGGCGCGTGCACGCATGATCATTTGCTTCGACCAATCTGTGGAATTCAATGGCCTGGTTCTTGGCACCGGCAATAAAACAGAGATCCTGCTTGGCTATAGCACAATCTTTGGTGATGCAGCTTCGGCATTAAACCCCAACGGTGATCTCTATAAAACTCAAATACGGCAATTGGCAAAGGATATCGGTGTGCCCCAGGTGATCATTGATAAAGCTCCTTCAGCTGATCTCTGGGAAGGGCAATCGGATGAGGGTGAATTGGGCTTCACATACGAAGAAGTGGATAAATTACTCTATCTGCTCATCGACCAAGATTATTCAGCCAAAGAATGTGAAGAAGCCGGTTTCGAAGCCAGCTTTATCGAGATAGTCATGGATCGTGTGCGCCGCAATCATTTCAAGAGCGTGATGCCTCCCATCGCCAAGCTTTCCAATTGAAGCATTGGACACGATTTCAATTATCTTCGCAATTGGGGTACTTGATTAGCAATAAAAGAGTAAATGATTATGTGCTGTGCCCTTTTTTCGCGAATGATATAATCCCGCCTTGTCGAAAAGTGACGGGTAATGAAAAACTCAATTTTCCAACGAATTAGCAATTTTTATAATAATCTCAACCGCATGGGCCGCATCCTGCTATTTACCTTTATTGCCGCAGGCTTTGTGAGCTCTTTTCTTGCATTTTCATTAGTGCGAAACATTGTAGTGAGCACCACCACCTTCAATTTGCCGGGTTTGGCTATTGATCAGGGACAAAGTGAAGGGCAGGAAGATGGCAGCTCAAATCCGGGAATAGGCAATCGAAGTGTGCGGAGCTCGTAACTAGATCGGAA
>PVMS01008304.1_pt1 | contig 12268 bp, 13 predicted proteins | sample 1853461 | NCBI WGS metagenome assembly PVMS01 (sample SAMN08582032, study PRJNA380276) | Marine sediment metagenome, whole genome shotgun sequencing project. | isolation source: ocean sediment barecode stripped | collected 2017
AAATGGCAGGTTTTTTTCTGGAGTTGATCCGGTTTAATACCTCAGAACGCAATAAGACATTTGCGTTGTCGGTCTCTTCTATTTGATAGGGCCTCCGGTAACTGCCAGGATAGAATAATACGTTTTGGTCTCCCAGCAAATTCTCCAGATCGTTGAGGTGATAAGCAGCTTCTTCCTTGTCATTCAGAATTACCAAAAAAGGCAGATCAGAAGTCTTAAAAACAGCTGCAATAGCAAGTGATACGGAAGAACCTACAAGGCCTGATACCTGGATGGATTTTCTGCCTGGTGTGGCGTTGATGTGTTGATAATTGGCAATAGCATTCCCTAGTTTTCGCGCTGACGAAGACTGTTCAAAAAGTGAACGAACAAGAGTTTTGCTCATAAAGGGGCAAAGATACAATACCGTGGATGAGCTTGAAAAGTTTAGATGATTTTTTCCAAAAGAATCTTTAGTAAAATAGTAACAATGGTTATCTTTGCAGACTAATAAATAGCTATGTCATTTACAGATTTATTTGAAAGTGGAGAACACTCAAGAAATTTAGGTCATTTTGCCTCAATCACTAGTATAGCTACCGTGGACGGGGCTTTAAATGAGGAAGAGGAAAGATTATTGAAACGTTTTGCACGTAAATTGAATATACTCGAATCCGAATATACCGAGGTACTAAAAAATCCCTCAAAATATCCCATCAATCCGCCCAATAATGCGAAAAGTCGTTTGGAACGAATTCATGATCTGTTCGAAATGATTTTTACAGATCATGAAATTGATGACGAGGAGCGGAGATTGATCGAAAAATATGCAATAGGTCTTGGTTACACCGAGGAAAATGCCCAAAAGTTGATCAAACGATCGATTGAAATTTATCAGGGAGGGCTGGATATGGAGGACTATCGCTATTTGTTGAATAAAAACTAAGCAGCTAAAATTTAATTTTCGAGTTCCAATTTTTGGCTAAGGATTTCCAGGTTTATACGTTTCGCATAAAAGATTCAGCTTTTTCTACCATTTTAATACTTCCGCAGAAAAAAGGTACGCGTTGGTGTAATTTTTTAGGTTGAATATCCATAATACGTTTATAACCATCACTTGCTTTGGCACCGGCCTGTTCAGCAATAAAGGCCATCGGATTACATTCATATAACAAACGCAGTTTGCCTTCGGGATCTTTAGAGGTGTTCGGGTAAATGTAGATACCTCCTTTGATCATATTACGATGAAAATCGCTTACCAATGAACCAATATAGCGAGAAGTATATGGGCGATCTCCCTCTTCTTTTTGGCAGTATTTTATATAGTCTTTTACTCCCTGAGGGAAATGCACATAATTTCCTTCATTCACCGAATAGATCTTTCCGGTTTCGGGAAATTGTATATTAGGATGTGAAAGATAATAGGTGCCGATGGCCGGATTTAAGGTAAAACCATTTACGCCATGACCGGTAGTATAAACGATCATTGTTGAAGTGCCATAAATAATATAACCTGCAGCTACTTGTTTGTTTCCCGGTTGTAAGAAATCATCAATTGTAACTGGTTTACCCTCTGGCGTGACCCTTCTGTATATGGAAAAGATAGTCCCCACCGATACGTTTACATCTATGTTTGAAGAACCGTCCAAAGGGTCGATCAAGACCACGTATTTATTATCATTTTTTTCATTTCGGCTATTGATAGTAATAAAATCATCTTCCTCTTCACTGGCAATCCCGCAAACAATTTCCCGGTTGGTCAGTGTTTTAATAAAAGCCTCATTGGCGTATACGTCTAGTTTTTGTTGGTCTTCACCTTGAATATTCGTGTCTCCAACCCCTCCTAAAATATCAACCAACCCGGCTTTATTCACTTCGTGGTTCACCACTTTGGCGGCCAATCGTATCGAATTGATCAATCGGGATAATTCACCTAAAGAATATTTGAATTCACTTTGATTCTCAATTATAAATTCGCCAAGAGATTGGTTTCGGATAGCCATAAGAATTGATTGTCTAGAATTTCAAGCAAATATCGTTATTTTTAAGAAATTTGAACCGATATTTGTTAGCGAAAATCGCGGTACATGGATACGGTAATCAGAAAAGCAACTAAAGCAGATATGCCCCAGGTCCTGGAACTGATAAAGGAGCTCGCTGTATTTGAAAGAGAACCCGATGCAGTTGAGGTGACTGTTGGGGAGTTGCAGAAAGACGGATTTGGAGCAGACCCTATGTTCACATGTTTCGTTGCCGAATTCCATACTGAGATCGTCGGAATGGCATTGGTGTATTTTCGATACTCAACCTGGAAAGGCCGCACGGTTCACCTGGAAGACCTTGTGGTTAAAGGAAATATGCGCGGAAAAGGTGTGGGAAATGCACTCTACTCCAAGGTCATCAAATACGCCCACGATCAGGGAGTCAAACGTCTGAATTGGATGGTATTGGGATGGAACAAAGGAGCAATTCGATTTTATGAGAAAAGTGGTGCAACCATAATGGATGAATGGTGGCAAGTAGAGATAGACGCTGAGGGCATGGAAAAATTTATTGAGAATAATTAAACTTTGAGATTCCCACGCCGTGGGAAGTAAATATGAAAGTATTCAAATTTGGAGGGGCATCGATTACGAATGCCGAAAGAGTAAAAAATTTGGCTTCGGTTATACAATCAAGCGGTGAAAAGAACTTGGTTGTAGTGATCTCGGCCATGGGAAAGATGACAAATGCCCTGGAAGATGTTGTGCAAGCCTATTTTGAAGACAGGACACAGTTTAGAGATTCACTGGATGCTGTAATTCAGTATCACCTGGAAATTATGCAGGATCTTTTTCCAAATGATTCGCATCCTGTTTTTAAGATAGTGAGGGATCTGTTCCAGGATATGACACATTTTTTGGTAACCAATAAATCGACGAGCCATGCTTTTGTATACGATCAGATAGTGAGTTATGGTGAATTTATTTCTACTCATATTGTTTCCGCATATCTTCATTCAGAAAATATAAATAATACCTGGCTGGATGTTCGTCAATGTATTGCGACCAACGATTATTATCGCAATGCAAGGGTTGATTGGGAAGCGACGCAGCGGCACATTTCAGAAAAAGTAAAAGCAAAAGGCATCACTATTACCCAGGGATTTTTAGGAGCAGAGCACTCCAATAATTTTACTACTACTTTGGGTAGGGAAGGCAGTGATTATACTGCGGCGATCTTTGCTTATTGTTTAAATGCTGAAAGCGTGACCATTTGGAAGGATGTCCCCGGTGTTCTTAATGCAGTCCCGCGTCATTTTTCGAAAACCCAATTATTACATCATATATCATATAGAGAAGCTATCGAATTTGCATTTTATGGAGCTTCAGTAATTCACCCCAAGACTTTACAGCCTTTACAGCGAAAAGAAATTCCGCTCTATGTTAGATCCTTTCATAATCCAACAGAGAAAGGCACCTGCGTGGGAAAAGGAGTGACGCTGGATCCTATGACTTCATGTTTTATTCTGAAAAAGGATCAAATATTGATCTCACTTTCTTCCCTGGATTTCAGCTTTATGATGGAAGACAACATTAGAGATGTGTTCAACCTTTTACATCGATATAAAATGAAGGTGGAGTTGATACAAAATTCAGCAATAAGTTTTTCGGTGTGCCTGGATGATAAGTATAATAATCTGCAATCTTTACTCAATAAATTGCGATCTACTTTTAAGGTTAGTTGTTACGAGGGGGTGACACTTTATACAGTGCGACACTCCCAACCTAATGAGATTAATGCACTTGTGGGAAATAAAAAAGTGTTATTAAAGCAGGAAAGTAGTGAAACGGTACAGTTGGTTGTTCAGGAATAAAATAAATTGCTTTCCCTATCTTTGTCGTTACCACTAATCTCCAATCTCCGAATGAGTCTTGTCACAGCCAAAGAAGTTGCCAAAGCGATAAAAGTCGATAAATTCGGATTTTTAGGAACTTCCATGGGGTGGTTGTTAATGAAGGTTTTGAAGATCTCTGCCATAAACAAGATCTACAACAAGCACAAACATTTGAAAGATCTTGAATTCATGAATGCCTTGTTGAACGAGTTTGAGATCCGATTTGAGATCCCGGAGGAAGACCTTAGTCGACTCCCCAAAACAGGAGCATTTATTTCTATTTCGAATCACCCTTTGGGTGGAATAGACGGTATTTTATTACTGAAACTACTATTAGAGTACCGCCCCGATTTTAAAATAATGGCTAATTTTCTCTTTCATCGCGTTGAGCCGTTGAAACCTTATGTGATGCCGGTTAACCCTTTCGAAACTCATAAGGATGTGAAAAGCAGTATGATAGGTTTTAAGACTGCCCTGCAGCATTTACGAGATGGCCATCCCTTGGGAATATTCCCGGCAGGTGAGGTCTCTACCTATAGAGATGGTAAATTGATGGTGGACAAACCATGGGAGGTCGCGGCTATGAAATTAGTTAAGAAAGCCGAAGTTCCGGTAGTACCCATATATTTTCATGCCAAGAACAGTAAGTTGTTCTATCGAATGGCCAAAATAAGTGATACCCTGCGTACGGCAAAATTGCCAAGCGAGCTATTATCGCAAAAGGAACGATTGATCAAAGTTCGAATTGGGAATCCAATAAAAATAAAGGATCAATTAGAGCATGAGTCTTTAGATGAGTTCACCGAATTTCTTCGGAAGAAAACCTACGTATTGGCAAACCCGTTTCAAAAGAAAAATTTACTGGAAAGTATTCCGAAGAATTTAAAAATTCCGAAGCTTCCAAAAAAGATTGCCGGCCCCGTTCCTGTCGATGTTATGGAAAGGGAAATTAAAGAGCTTCAGAGAAATGACAAACGTCTGTTACAGAGTAAAAATTACGAGGTGTATCTGGCAGCAGCGGAGAAGATCCCTAACATTCTTCAGGAGATTGGAAGATTGCGGGAAATAACTTTTAGAGAAGTGGGTGAGGGAACCAACAAGGCAACAGACCTCGATCATTTTGATGGATATTACCACCATATGTTTCTATGGGACAACTTGGAGAAATGCATAGCCGGCGCGTATAGAATGGGTCTGGGATCAAAAATTTATAAAAAATACGGAATAGACGGTTTCTATACGCAAAGCCTTTTCCGTTTTGAGCCGGAATTGTATGATATGATGAGTAAGTCGATAGAGATGGGGCGCACATTCATCATCAAAAAATACCAGCAAAAACCAATGCCCTTGTTTTTACTTTGGAAGGGAATCGTGCACATTACCTTGAGGTTCCCGGAGCACAGGTATCTTATTGGAGGCGTTAGCATAAGCAATAATTTTTCTGAATTTTCGAAGTCGCTGATGATCGAATTTATGAAATCGCACTATTACGATCCTTATGTGGCGCAGTACATCACACCAAAGAAGGAATTTAAGGTGAAGTTGAAGGATGCCGATAAGGATTTCATATTTGATGAAAGCAAAGCCGATCTCAATAAATTTGACAAAATAATCGACGAAGTTGAACCCGGCGCATTACGACTTCCTGTGCTTATTAAAAAATACATCAAACAGAACGCAAAAGTAGTTGCTTTTAATGTGGATCCGCTTTTTAATAATGCCGTCGATGGTTTAATGTACATTCGTATTGCTGACCTACCCGAAAATACTGTCAAACCTGTAATGGAAGAGTTCCAGGCAGAGTTGGAGCGAAGGTATGCCGAAGGCGGGAAGACCGTTGAGGAAGAATAGAGTTATCGTTTACCATACCATTTGTTCAAGTTATAGCTTGAAAAGCTCATGAAATCGGGCCACATTAAAACCATTTTTAAGGACTGTTTGATAGGCCTCACTCTCTCGATCTAACATAGGATTGGTATGGTTAAAATGAATAAAATATATTTTATTCTTTTCTGAAGTGGGGAGGTCTTGAAACCTATACATGCTTTCGATAATGAAAGGGTGTGGAATTTCTGAGATATCGCGAGAATTGATCTCTTCCCCATCAAAAAAAGTCGCATCGAGAAAGGCATAATCCACCTGTGAAATGGCTTCCGAAATATCAGTATCCCACATTTCCCATTTATCGATGTCCGGTATAAAGAGTGCAGTTTTGTTCGGCCCTATGATCTTGTATCCAACGGTCTCCGAATATTCATCCCGATGTGGTACCCTGAATGGAATGACAGCTACATTGGGAGTTATTTCAAGTTTAAGGTTGTTTTCCAGGAGAACCAAGTCAATGTTGTTATTGGTCACCAACTGACTCCAGGGCCCGTTATTCTCAAGAAAATCCTTCATTCTTGGCATGGTATAGACAGGAATACGGTCTGCATTGGTGGCTTCTTTCCCCAAGTACATCAATCCTGTATAATGGCCAATATGGGCGTGGGTGAGGAATATTCCATCGGGTAACTCATTTTCAGAATTGGAGAACTGCCGCAACATTTTTACCTGAGTGGTGATATCGGGTGTAGCCTCTAAAAGAAATGTTTTCTGACTATCAGGATCAACAATACCAAGGGAAACGACCTTTCGGTTTACATTAGGTTTTCCGAATAGAGATGTGCAACAATCTTTTTTACAAGCGATATGAGGTGAGCCAGCATCTTGAATGGTGCCTAGAATTACCAAGGTAGTCTCGGTAACCGGAAGTAGATTAACCGGATCGTTTTCAGGCAACGGTCGCTCTATGGTTTCTTGTTTACAACCTAGTAAAACAACAACGATGATGAAGATGTTGAACAATTTCATTCTTTGGGCGTGTAATTTAAGATAGTGAGGTATTCTGCGTATTCTTTCTAAAATTTGATTCCTATAATTGGTTAGCTCGTTCTATTCCATTTAAGGCGAGTAGCCTCTTAGGGGTGATTTTAAGGCTAAGTGAGTATTGTTCGGCAGCAGCTTCATAATTATTTTGTGTAAGTAACCAATCTGCATATAATTCACGTGTAGGTTTTTGAATAGTAGGAGGACCATAACTATAACTGATACTCTCTTCAAGCGCAATTGATTTTAGAAAATATTCTTCTGCCAATGACGTTGCTTTCTCCTTCGATGAAGCAATAGCCTGCAATTGGTAGTGTCTAATTTGTGCTTCTATTATATCCGTTTTATTGGCTTCTTGACGAGTAGTCCCTGAACAGAGCTTAGCATTAGCATTAGAGACAATAAAGGAAGTTCTATCAACTTCATCGGACATCACCTTCATTATACTGTCAAGTTGTTGTGCATTTCCTTTATGGAATGCTTTCATCCCTTCTAAGAATTGATATTGTGAACGAACGGAAACATTTAGGTCTGTTATGTCTATTGGAATATCCGCTATTTCACTCTCCCATTCATTCGTGCCTATCAGGTAAGTTCCTTTTAAAAACACCAAATAGGTTCTCGCTCTTTTTGAAGGTTTTTCGGCTGTAAATTGGTTCATATCAAGAACCATTTTTTTCGCTTCTGCATTGTTTCCCTTCTGAAGATATCCATATTCAAGCCAATGGTAAGCGTGATACCCTCTGGCATCATTATCCAGCCTTTTTCGCTCCATCCTGTTTACACTGGCTTGATATGAATTTATATTTGAAGAAACCACTTCATCCCACATACCCATGGCCACATAAATATGCGAAGGCATATGAAGTGCATGACTAGCGTCTGGGGCCACCTTTGAATATGCATTGGCAGCATTTAAAGCCAGAGATGCATGACCTGGATCGTCATAGGAATGAATTAGATAGTGCAGAGCACCGGGATGGTTGGGATTTTCGCTTAAAATCCCTTTGGCAATAATGGCCCCTTTTCCGTAAAGCTCATCGTCTCTACCTTCAGGAACTGAACCTAATAATGACAAAGCATAGAAAGCGGCTATTTCATGATTAGTAGGATATTTTTTAGACAAACTTTCCATAAAGGAGGCATAGGCAATATCTCGTTCCACTTTTTCGCTCTTTGGTTTATATAGTATTTGAACGGCTTTAATGAAATCCTGCTCGAGATCGGTTGCATATATCTTAAGGTCAATTTTTTCTAAGTGGGTCAATGCGGCACGTCCGCTTTCATAATCTTGTTGTCCCCATAAACTATGGTTATAGGTCATTGCCTCACCCCAATAGGCCATTGGCATATTCGGGTCTTCCTTTTGTGCTATTTTAAATGATTCGGCTGCATCATCATATTCGAAAGAGTGGAGCAATAGCAACCCTTTCTCAAAGTAAGGTAAGGCCTCTTTCTCTCCACTAATGTTGATATTTACTATACCCAGATACTCTTTTGTGGGTTTGTTTTGTTGGCAAGAAACTAAAACAAATACAGCCAGAATAATTGTAAGGAATCTCATAATTAAGGTATTTTAAAAGGTGTCTTTGAATAAAAGAGATATTTTAAAGATAAAGATTTTTCCGTAGTTCTACTTGAATTTATTTTCAGAAGCTAAGTGCCAACGTATTTACCTGTTTCGCTATTGTTCAGAATGATCTTTCGAATTGAATGGAAGAAATAATGCATGAGAGGTTGGAAAATATGAAAACAAAGAACTCAGATTCGCCTGAGGTCAAATACAGTGTCTAATTACCGCCGTAGATTTTAACGATATCCGAAACATCTTTATATCTTTTCCAGCCGGTGGGTCGCTCGAAATTCTGTCCGGAGATGAGCACTTGAGCATTTGGATGCTTTTCTTTGATCACTTTCCAGGTGGTATCTTCCCAGTAAATGTCTTCGAGTTTTTGCAAGCGAACTCCCTTCAGATCCCCGGAAACCGCCTTGTCGATCAGGGGCCACCAGAGGCTTTCGGTTTCCCTATCCCATAGAATAAAACCATCTAAACCATCCCAAATTTTGGGATCGAAATAAGTATATCCACTTAAGGCGAAAGTAAAAACTTTATCTGAATAAGTGCGTTTGTAAACGGCTCCTAAGTCTGCCAGAATGCAGTAGGCCGCGAAGATTGGTTCTCCATCAATTACATCGTTCACCACTTCATGACGCGTGAGATCCCGAACCGAATACGCCTTTGTATCATCCCCTTTGTATGCCAATAAAAAGCGATCGTCATCTTTCCAGCGTGCATCTGCATCGGTTACTGATTCAAAATTGGGTTCCAATAAAGCAGGGAACATCTCTCTGCCTAATCCATAATGGAACTGCTCTTCTTTCAGGTCCAGATTATTAATGGTAAAGTGCTGATCTCCATTACCGCCATAGAGCATTCTATTTCCGTTCTTTTCAAAAAATTTACCATTGTTTTTAGCACTTGGTCGTTGTCCATAAGTTACAATTGAGATAAAAAGGAAGAAAATAGATGCAGCAATTTTCATAGTAGTTATTTTGAATGAGATGTTTTTCTTTAGTTGTAATAATTGATGAATCATTACAAATAGCTATCCAAACAATACTAATGCAAGAGCTATTAACGCGGGTAGTGCTTGAATAAAAAATATCTTTTTAGATGCCGTAGCGGTTCCATAAATTCCGGCAATGGCAACACAAGCTAAAAAGAAAATCGAAATATTGGCTTTCCAGGCAGGGTCGTCTATAAAGAAGGTCCAGAAAAGCCCTGCAGCCAAAAACCCATTGTACAATCCTTGATTAGCAGCCATGGTTTTAGTAGGTTCAAACAGCTCTTTCGGAAAACTTCTAAACACCTTTGGTCCTCTGGTAGTCCAGGCGAACATCTCAAAACCAAGAATATAAATGTGGATCAGGATGATAACCCCTGTTAAAATGCTAGTTGTAAGTGCCATAGTTTATAGGTTGTGTTCTATAAAACTACGACAATATTCTCTAATCTCATTCCGTATTTTTAGGAAGGCATTGTGTTTTTGTTCATCAGCACCCTCCACTTTGGAAGGATCAGAAAAGTTGTGGTGCAAGCGTTCGGCATTCGGAGCTTCGATAAAAGGACAGTTATCATTTGCGTGATCACAAACGGTAATTATATGATCCCAATGAATACCCCGATATTCATCCACATGATTGGATGTGTGATGGGAAATATCGATCCCATCTTCTTTCATGATCGATACGGCGTCGGGATTAAGGCCGTGGGCTTCAATACCGGCACTGTAAACAGCTGCTTTTCCGTTAGCGAAGTGTGTTAAATATCCCTGCGCCATTTGACTTCGGCAGCTATTTCCCGTACAGAGCACTAAAATATTCTTCATAATATTGCTCGTTTAAGCGACTGTTTATTATATCTAACTTGACCTATTTTGAGAATGATTCCTCTGTCTTTCGACACTATTTTACTACAAGTGGAGAAAAATTTCTATATCGAAGCTCGACGTTCCAACAACGTATTATCGAACCATTTTCCATTTCGTTGCGCGATCTTTTCTCGCATACCCACTTCACGAAATCCGCAATCCAGGTGTAATTGAATACTAGCTTCATTTTCTGGAAAAATGGCTGCTTGTAAACTCCAAAACCCTTCTTTTTCACTTTCTGAAACGAGATATTTCAGTAAAAGCTTTCCAATACCTTTTCCTCTGTGTTGCTGCGCAACATATATTGTATCTTCTGCCACACCACAATAAACGGCCCTGTTTGAAACCGGATTCAATGCGCACCAAGCTACCACTTCGCTCCCGATCAATGCTATAAATCTACATTTTTTCGTGAACTTCTTCTCCCATTCTTCCCAGGTAGGAACTTCGGTTTCAAAAGTCGCTATTCCGGTTGCCAATCCCTGAGCGTAGATTTTGGAAACCTGGGGATAATGCTCTTTTTTTAGTAACTGGATCATCATTTTTTAGCAGCAACCACTCTCCGGAGCACAACAACTTTCTTCTTCTCCCACAACCGCCGTCTCCTTTACTCCACAATCCTCGTTGGCTTTACAGTGTGTTTTTTCCACAGCTAATTTGATCAACAGGTCGTTACCATGTAGTTCGAAATCATTTATGAATAATTGTGCTGTGTGGAACCGATCATTGCCGTATTCAATTTTTACCTCCGCAATTCCGTCGTAGGATCTCATTTGGCCCACTCTCTTGAGGATGCTCAGTGCTTTATCAACGGACATATATTCGGTTTTCCCCAATTCATCCGGGCTTTCCCATAATTGAATAATGGTTTCATTCCAGGCATCCATACGGGCTCCGCAATCTACAGATTCGATGGTGTTATGCTTTACCTCGGTAATGTGGTAATTGGCACCTACGAGCTGGCCTGCAGTATATTCAAACAGGGGTACTTGTCTTGGTGCGATTTTAATAAGTCTAAAAATTCTTGTGTTTTCATTTTATGGAATGTTTAGGTTAACAACATTTTTGTTCGGTGGTTTCAAAAAAATCGTGAAAGAGGTCTTTTAAAGCAATGAGTTTGTCCTTGTTGATGGTGTAGTATTGGCTTTTTCCATCGAAATTGCTATCCAGCAAACCCGATCTTTTGATCACTTGTAAATGCTGCGAGGTGGTAGGTTGTGACAATCGTATTTTTTCTGAAATATCCTTGCACAAACATCCGTCACAATCTCCTATATAATTAAGTATGGAGATACGGGCCGGATGTGAGAGAATTCTCGCCAGATCGGCCAGTTGATTCACGCTTTCGGTATGTAAATATCTTTTTGAAACGCCCATATATAGTTACTTCATTTATATATCGCAATATTACGATATTAGATCGGATAAAAAAAGCTTTTAGAAGAACATTTTCCAAAAGCTTTATTGATTTAGAACCAGGTTTTCTTATTTGCCTGATAAGTTTCATAGAATTCTTCATCACTTTTAGTAAGGTAAATGATGCCTTCAATTAAACCAACTAGAGACACAATTGCTGTCGGAATTGCACACAAAAACCATCCTAATAGTCCAACAACCAACATGATAACTCCTTCTTTGTTGTATCCTAATATAAACTTGTGAACTCCAAAGGCGCCCAGTACAATTCCTAAAATTCCGGCCAATAATTTTTTGTTCTCACCCCCTTTTGTGGCTTCATTCCAGCCTTCTTTAATATCACTCACCGTTTCTCTGGCTTGATCTTCTACAGATTCAGTGGTGTCGGCACTCTCGTGCTGGGCACTGTCGTTTTCCTGATTATTAGTTTCTTCGTCCTGGTCTTCTTCGTCCTGGCCTTCTTCGTCCTGGCCTTCTTCATCTTGGCCTCCTTCATCTTGGTCTCCTTCATCTTGGCCTCCTTCGTCTTGGTCTCCTTCGTCTTGGCCTCCTTCATCTTGGCCTCCTTCATCTTGGTCTCCTTCGTCCTGGCCTCCTTCGTCTTGGTCTCCTTCGTCTTGGTCTTCTTCCTCTTCGTCTCCTTCCTCTTGGTCTTCGTCATCTTGGTCTCCTTCATCTTGGTCTCCTTCGTGTTGGT
>PVMS01043929.1_pt1 | contig 12268 bp, 11 predicted proteins | sample 1853461 | NCBI WGS metagenome assembly PVMS01 (sample SAMN08582032, study PRJNA380276) | Marine sediment metagenome, whole genome shotgun sequencing project. | isolation source: ocean sediment barecode stripped | collected 2017
AGCGGAAATACTTTTAGAGGGTAAAGCCGGTGCCGTTGCAGCCATGGACCCAAATACAGGCGATATCCTTGTATTGGCAAGCGCTCCTTCATTCGATCAGAATATTTTTGTTGACGGCATGTCCCATAAGCAATGGGAGAAGCTTGTGTCCAACCCGTTAAGACCGTTGGAAAATAAGGCTATTCAGGGTGCATATCCTCCGGCATCCACTTTTAAAATTGTAACCGCAATGGCGGGGCTCGAAGAAGGGGTTATCAATGAAAAGACAACATTTTACTGCCCTGGACATTATAGATATGGAAATCGTGTTTACAGATGCTGGAAACGTGGAGGACACGGTAATGTGAACGTTGTTAAAGCATTGGCTGAATCCTGTGATGTCTTTTTCTACCAGGTTGGTCAAAAGCTGGGCATAGATCGACTGGCGATGTACGCCAAAGCATGCGGACTGGGTTCACTCACCGGAATCGATCTGGATCACGAAGTAGCAGGGCTGTTCCCAACAACAGCTTGGAAAAAGCGCCGAACCGGCATTGCCTGGCAGGGCGGTGAAACCCTTTCTGTGGCCATCGGGCAAAGCTATAATCTCGCAACACCCATGCAGATGCTTGTTTTGACTTCAGCAGTGGCCAATGGCGGAGCAATATATACACCTTTGGTGCTCAAGTCCGTCAATACGGCTGATGGTGCGGTTGTGGTTCAAAACAAACAACGGTTGACCGGTCGACTGCCTATCGGAAAGCAAACATTTAGGATTATTAAAAAAGGTCTGAGTGGTGTTGTGAACAGCCCAAAAGGTACCGGGCGGATTGCACATATTGACGGTCTGGGTGTCAGTGGTAAAACAGGAACCGCCCAGGTGGTTGGACGCGGCAATGATCCCAACTGGTCTGATAAAAATTTGCCCGACCACCTAAAAGCCCATGCATGGTTTGTGGCGTATGCACCATCCGAGAATCCACAGATCGCTGTCGTTGTAATTGTAGAGCATGGAGAGCACGGGTCAAGCTCGGCGGCACCGATTGCCAGGGAAATCATCCGAACCTACTTAAAAAAAGATGAACTGCAACCGTAAGCCCCGATGAAATCTGCAGACCTTCAAGACACGACAGCGCAAGCATTTCATTGGAATGAATATCACGGGACCGGCGGCATTCTCCCGGTTTGTTCGATCCAGGCGGAGCTTCCGTTTCAACGGAGCTGGAGGTTTCCAGCGGATATTATAATCGACAGATCTCTTTTCAATTATGGATAATCTGAATCCAACATCATGGATAATGTGTCGTGGATCATGGGTGAGTTCCCGGTATCAGGAGCGTGGCTGAAATGATCGATCGGCGATTTGTAAAATACTTTGACTGGGGATTGCTTGGGCTAACGTTACTCATCGCATGCCTGGGTCTTGTTGCACTTTACAGCGCTGTAATGTCAACGACGGGAGCGCCGCAAAAAACGTTATATTTCAGACAGTTGATCTGGTATTCCGCCGGTATTGTTGCAATGGTTTTGTCTTTTATGATTAATTACAAATCATTGGATCGATGGGCGCCCGTCATCTATATTGTGTGTATGTTGCTTTTAATATCTGTATTGATATTCGGAAAGCATGTGGGGGGAGCAAGGCGCTGGCTGATATTGGGGCCGATCTCAATTCAACCGTCAGAACTTGTAAAAATTGCGGTGATAATCTCGCTGACAAGGTATTATTCCAGACGTGCCGATACCGGCGGTTTAACTTTCCGGGAACTGCTTACCCCTCTCATGTTGACGGTTATTCCCTTTATTTTGATCGTTAAACAACCGGATTTGGGGACCGCCATGCTGATAGTTTTGATTGCCGGTTCCGTGACTGTTTTTGTAAAAATTGAACGCCGATCACTTTTATGCATTATCGCTTCATGTACGGTTGCCGGCCCTCTGGTCTGGTTTTTTCTAAAAGGTTATCAGAAAAGGCGGATATTGACATTTTTTAATCCGGATCGGGACCCCCTGGGTGCCGGCTACCATATTATACAGTCTAAAATTGCCATAGGTTCAGGTATGATTACCGGCAAGGGATTTTTAGAAGGGACTCAAAACGCCCTTTCTTTTTTACCCGAGCAGCATACCGATTTCATTTTTTCGGTCTTGGCCGAAGAATGGGGTCTTATAGGCTCTTTGCTCCTTCTCTGCCTTTTCCTATCTCTCGTTATTTGGGGATTGAACATTGCTTACAGATGCCGGGAACCCTTCGGAACAATCCTCGCCGTCGGAGTTACCGCAATGATATTCTGGCATGTTTTTATTAATGTCGGTATGACCATGGGCCTGATGCCGATTGTCGGTGTGACACTGCCCTTCATCAGTTATGGCGGTTCATCGGTCATTACCACAATGATTTGCATCGGTCTATTGCTGAACATCAGTATGAGGCGGTTCCTTTACGAGCAATAAAGATGGCCCGGGTTTTAGGAAAAAATTTGACAATTTTTTAAAAAAAAACCTTTGACAACATCTATGGCTGATGTTATAGACCGCCGTGTTTAAAATACGATTAAAACATGAGTGGTCGTAATATTTAAAAAAAGTGCATAAACAGGTTTCAGCTATAGGGGGTCTATTGATGAAAATTTCCGGTTTAAACCTGAAAAATCTTATCATTTCCATGCTGTTCGTTGCAGTGTCTTTATTTTCCTTTAAAGGCGTTGCCATCGGTGCCGGCGGCGTTACGGTGATTCCGGACGGATCGCTTTTTGTCCAGATCGCAAATTTTCTGATTATCATATGGGCATTGAACGTCATTTTATACAAGCCGATTCGTAAGATACTGATCCAAAGAAAAGAAAAAATTATAAGCCTTGAGCAGAATATCGAAAAGTTGGACCAAGATGCACAAGAGAAAGACGATGCCTTTGTTTCAGGGATTAAGACAGCCAGGGGCAAAGGATCGATTGAAAAAGAGACCTTGCTAAAAGAGGCGGCCGAGGAAGAAAGGAAAATAATAGAAGAAATTAATCAAAAGGCTCAAGCAAATCTTGCCGAGATCCGCGAGAAAATCGCAAAGGATGCAGAGAACGTTCGATCAGCGCTACAGAAAGAGGTCGATACCTTTGCAAATGCGATTAGTGAGAAAATTTTGGGGAGGGCTGTTTAATGAAGAAAATTTTTGGCAATAGCCTCAAGCGACTTATTTTTAAAAAAGGGCCGGTCATGGTGGTTTTCATGACGCTGCTCTTTTTTTGTTTTATGGGGGTGTCCATGGCATCTTCAGAATCCGGGGGCGAGTCAAAAGGATGGATGGCGACGGATACATATAAGGTCATGAACTTTTCGGTTTTGGCCATCGGTCTTTTCTTTCTTTTAAGAAAGCCGACATCCCAGGCGCTCAATTCCAGGATTAAAGGAATTAAGGATCAACTCGACGAACTGGAAACAAAGAAGAAAACGGCCGAAAAACAGCTGGTGGAATATAATAAAAAATTTTCCCAATTAGAGCAGGAGGCTCAAAAGCTTATCGAAAATTATGTCCGGCAGGGGAACGAAGCCAAGGCGAGAATCATCGATGAGGCGAAACAGGCGGCTGAGAAATTGGAGGAGCAGGCCCAGCGTAATATTGAGCATGAGTTCAAGCGGGCCAAAATAAAACTTCAGGAAGAAATTTTGGATAAGGCTCTGGTAAAGACTGAAAAGATAATAAAAAATAAAATTACCGCTCAAGATCAGGAAAAATTGGTGGATGAATATTTAGAAAAGGTGGTGGCATAGTGAAAAATTTGACGATAGCACGGCGTTATGCCAAGGCACTTTTAATTATCGGTAAAGAGGACGGTCAAGCTGAAACCTATCGAGAAGAATTAGACGGGTTTGCGAGTTTGATGTCTAAGGAAAAAGATCTTAAACAGGCCATTTGTAACCCCCTCTACGCTGTTTCAGGCCGCAAAAAAGTTTTAGAGGCAGTCATTGAAAAGGTCAATGTTTCCAAAATAATGAAGTCGTTTCTCCTTTTACTGTTCGACAAAGGACGATTCGGATTTATACACACCATCAATGACTTTTATCAGAAACTGGCTGACGAACTCAAAGGTGTTTTACGTGCCAGTTTGGTTTCGGCCACGAAACTTTCATCCGAGACTGTTGAAAAGATTCGTACAACTCTGTCCACAAGGACGGGTAAAGATATTATCCTGGAGGTCGATCAGGACCCCGGTCTTATCGGGGGCATCGTTTCCAGAATAGGCGATCTGGTTTTGGACGGTAGCATCAAAACACAATTGCTCAATATGAGGAAATCATTAAAAAGGGGTGAGAGTATATAATGGAACTAAGAGCTGAAGAAATAAGTCAAATTATCAAAGAGCAGATTACGGACTACGACAAGAAGGTAGAGCTGAGTGAAACAGGAATTGTCTTGTCGGTTGGTGATGGTATTGCCAGGATATATGGTCTAGAAAAAGTTATGACGATGGAGCTTGTTGAATTTGCGGATAGTACTCTGGGACTGGTATTAAACCTTGAAGAGGATAATGTCGGCGTAGCCATTATGGGTGAAGACATCCATATCAAGGAGGGAGACATCGTCAAGCGAACCGGACGGATCGCTCAGGTTCCGGTTGGCGAGGCTGTTTTGGGCCGTGTTGTTGATACAACAGGCGCACCTCTTGACGGCAAGGGGCCTATTGATGCAAAAGAGTTTAGAAGAATCGAGGTCGTTGCGCCCGGTGTTATTGACAGAAAGAGTGTTCATGAACCCTGCTATACAGGTGCAAAAGCTGTTGATTCTATGACGCCTGTGGGCAGGGGACAACGTGAGCTTATCATTGGCGACCGCCAGATCGGCAAAACAGCACTTGCTGTTGACGCAATTATTGCACAGAAGGATACGGATATTTACTGTATCTATGTTGCATGCGGTCAGAAAAAATCAACAGTTGCCCAGGTTGCGGATACTCTTGCAAAGCACGGTGCGATGGAATACACGACAATAGTTACTGCATGCGCGAGTGATCCGGCATCATTGCAGTTCCTGGCGCCTTATGCAGGATGCTCAATGGGTGAATATTTCCGTGACAACGGCAAGCATGCTTTAATCATTTATGATGATCTTTCAAAACAGGCTGCTGCCTACCGTCAGGTTTCTCTTCTTTTAAGACGTCCGCCGGGCCGTGAAGCATACCCCGGCGATATTTTCTATAATCACTCTCGCCTGCTTGAGCGCTCCGCAAAATTGAATGATGAACTTGGTGCGGGCTCTCTTACAGCTCTTCCGATTATTGAAACCCAGGCTGGTGACGTATCAGCCTTTATTCCCACAAATGTTATTTCAATTACTGACGGCCAGATATACGTTGAGCCGAGCATGTTTTTTGCAGGCATTAGACCGGCAATTAACGTTGGACTTTCAGTATCACGAGTCGGCGGTGCCGCGCAGGTAAAGGCCATGAAACAGGTTGCCGGCACACTGAGGCTTGAGATGGCCCAATTCCGTGAGCTTGAAGCTTTTGCCGCATTCGGAAGTGATCTTGACGCAGCTACACAGGCACAGCTTACACGAGGTTCGAGGCTTGTTGAAGTTTTGAAGCAGGGTCAGTTTCAGCCGCTTTCAATGCCAAGACAGGTCACCATACTTTACGCCGGTACAAAGGGCTTTCTTGACAAATATCCGGCCGATGTAGTGACAAAGTATGAAACAGGTCTTTACCCGTTTATCGAAGACCGGTATCCGCAGATTTTTTCCGGACTTTCGGAAAAAGAAGAGATCGACGACGATCTGGACAAACTGCTGACAGAGGCCTTGAACGCCTATGACGAGAAATTCAAGGACACCATAAAGTAAGTTATTTGTTGATGAGTTCGACCACTGGTGAGTCACTGATAACCGATAACAAATAACCTTAAATATAAGGGTTTGAGTTATATGGCAACATTAAAGGAAGTCCAGACAAAAATTGGAAGTGTAAAGAAGACAAAGCAGATCACAAAGGCTATGAATATGGTGGCAACTTCCAGATTGCGTGGAGCCCAGCAGAACATGGACAGGTTCCGGCCGTATGCTGAGAAGTTCGAAGAAGTTCTGGGAAGCCTTGCTGAAAAATCCGGTGAGGAAGCAAGTCCTTTGCTGGTCCCCAAAGAGGAAGTTGAAAAAGTTCATATTGTACTGTGCACGTCAGACAGGGGGCTGTGCGGAGGTTTTAATATGAACCTTATTACAAAGGCTGCAGAACTCCATAAAGAAAAAGCCGGTGAAAATCTTGAAATATCTTTCACTAATTTTGGGAAAAAGGGACGTGACTGGTGCCGGAAGAACAATATGTCCAGGATAAGCGAGCATCTCGGCGTTGTTGGAGCAACATTTGGATTTGATGTGGCATCAACGGCAGCCAGTAGCCTGGTTGAAGGGTTCCTTTCCGGGTTATATGATGAAGTTTATGTTGTGTATGCAGAATTTGTCAGCATGGGAAAACAGGTTCCGGTCGCAAAACAGATTCTTCCGATTGCTTCGATTAAATCTTCAGAATCTGAAGATAAAGGTGATGAAGATGCGCCTTATCTCGCAGAACATATTTGTGAGCCGCCAGCCGTTGAGCTTTTAGGGATTCTGCTTCCCAAGAACGTCTCTGTCCAGTTGTTCAGTGCCCTGCTTGAAACATCCACCAGTGAACATGCTGCACGTATGATGGCTATGGATAACGCAACCAACGCGTGTAGTGATATGATTGATGAACTTACGCTCACTTATAACAAGGCAAGGCAGGCTGCTATTACTGCAGAATTAATGGATATCGTTGGTGGAGCCGAGGCGCTTAAAGGTTAAACCCGGCATTAAATATATAAAAATATAAAAATATATAAATATAGATTTTATAGGAGGTCTATAGATGGCTGAAAATGTTGGAAAAATAGTACAGGTTATGGGTCCTGTAGTGGATGTCGAGTTTGAACCTAGAAAGCTGCCTACAATTTATACAGCGCTTTTAATTACAAACCCGGTTATCGACGACCAAGCCGACAACCTTGTTGTTGAAGTAGCACAGCATCTTGGAGATAACGTTGTAAGAACAATCGCTATGGATGTTACAGACGGTCTTGTCCGCGGAATGGAAGTAAGAGACACCGGCAAGGATATTATGATGCCGGTTGGTGCGGCTTCTTTGGGAAGAATTCTGAATGTTGTAGGAAGAACTGTTGACGGCCTTGGCCCTGTAAGCCAGGAAAAGATGATGCCGATCCACAGGCAAGCTCCGGCATTTACAGAGCAGGACACGACTGTAACTGTTCTTGAAACAGGAATCAAGGTTATCGACCTTCTTGTACCATTTCCCCGTGGTGGTAAGATGGGACTTTTTGGTGGCGCTGGTGTTGGCAAGACCGTTATCATGATGGAAATGGTTAACAATATTGCTATGCAGCATGGCGGTATATCCGTATTTGCAGGTGTAGGCGAACGGACCCGTGAAGGTAACGACCTTTATCACGAGATGAAGGATTCAGGCGTTCTCCCCAAAGCAGCATTGATATACGGTCAGATGACCGAGCCTCCTGGAGCCAGGGCCCGTGTTGCTCTTTCAGCTCTTACATGTGCTGAATATTTCCGTGATGAGGAAGGTCAGGACGTTCTTATCTTCATCGATAACATTTTCCGTTTTACACAGGCCGGTGCCGAAATATCCGCTCTTCTTGGTCGTATTCCTTCTGCTGTTGGTTATCAGCCGACGCTGGCTGTTGACCTGGGTGAACTTCAGGAACGGATTACTTCAACAGACAAGGGGTCAATTACAGCTGTACAGTGTGTTTACGTACCTGCTGACGATCTCACCGACCCTGCTCCTGCTACCACATTTGCACATCTTGACGGAACTGTTGTTCTTTCAAGGAAGCTTACAGAGCTTGGTATTTATCCTTCAGTTGATCCTCTTGACTCAACTTCAAGGATTCTTGATGCTGCGTATATCGGAGAAGAGCACTACAGAGTCGCTCGAGAAGTACAGCAGATTCTTCAGAAATACAAAGAACTGCAGGATATTATCGCAATTCTTGGTATGGACGAACTTTCAGATGAAGACAAGATTACTGTTGGGCGTGCAAGAAAGATTCAGAGATTCCTGTCACAGCCTTTCCACGTAGCTGAAGTATTTACCGGTAAACCTGGAAAATACGTAAAGATTGAAGATAATGTAAAAAGCTTCGCGGAAATTATTGACGGAAAACATGATTCTATTCCGGAACAGGCTTTCTATATGGTAGGCGGCATTGAAGATGTTCTTGAAAACGCTAAGGAGTAATGCCAATAAGTTTACAAGGAAATAAAAATGGCTGGAAATATTAGATTAGAAGTGGTTACCCCTGAACAGTATGTCGTTGACGAGGAAGTCCAGATCGCGGTGGCGCCCGGCAGCTTAGGAGAGTTTGGTGTGCTAATTGGCCACACGCCGTTTTTGACAACCCTGAAAACAGGCACGATGTATTATACGGATGACAAAGGGGTTGAAAAATTTGTTTTTATCAGTGGTGGGTTTGCAGAGGCATTGCCTGATAAAGTTACCGTACTGGCAGAATCTGCTGAACGGCGAAAAGATATCGACGTTGATCGTGCCAAATCTTCCATGGAACGCGCTCAACAGCGTTTGGCACAAGAGAAAGCCGAAGATATCGATTTTAACAGGGTCAAAGCAGCTCTTGAAAGGGCTTTGTATCGTATTAGGGTGGCTGAAACGCGATAATAAGTGTCTTTATTGTATCGGAATTTGACTTCATAACCTGAATTTATCCCTGAAAAGGGGATCGGTGATCTCATCTTTTTGTTTTGAGGGCAGACCCATTATAAGGTTTGCCCTTTTTTTTGTAGATTCTCGTTAAAGATCGACATATAATGATTAGAGGCCGTTTCAAAACCTCCCCTTTGTGGGCTTGAGCCTTTTGAAACGCGCCGCAGCGCTATGTGCTTTTCGGCAAAAGACTCAATAATCACTCACCGGAAGGTTTTGAAACGGCTATCACCCAATTTTTCATAATGATAGTTAATACTGAATTTTAAAAAATACATGGTAAATATCGAAAGAGAACCGGCTGTAATCATACTTGCGGCAGGCCAGGGAACCCGCATGAAATCTCCGAAAGCCAAGGTGCTTCACGAGATACTGGGCAAACCCATGGTGATGTATGTTGTGGAGACCGCCCAAAAAATTGCGGGTGAGAACGTGGTCTTGGTTATCGGAAGTCAGGCTGAAAAAGTTCGAAGTGTGGTGTCAGAAAATACCGATATTATCTTTGCCGTGCAAGAAGAACAGCTCGGAACGGGTCATGCTGTTTTGTCCGCACTACCTTATCTCCCTGATAACACGAAGGAAGTGATTATTTTGTGCGGTGATGTTCCGTTAATTTCTTATGGAACGTTAATGCGGCTTTTTGAAGATCATTTTAACGCCAAGCGTGATATATCGGTATTGGCCGTTGAACTCGATAACCCCAAGGGATATGGAAGGATTCTCTTTGATGAAAACCGCCGGTTATTGGGGATCGCAGAGGAGGCAGACGCTTCAACGGAACAAAAGAGAATAAAAACCATTAATACAGGTATTTATTGTGTGAGAAAGACGTTCTTATTGGATTCGTTGAAACAGGTAAAATCGGATAATGTTCAGGGTGAGTTTTATCTAACGGATGTTGTTGAAATCGGATATAGGGAAGGACGGGTTGCCGGCGTAATGGTTGGCGACGATTGGGAGGAGACCGTTGGGGTCAACAATCCACAAGATCTTATTCGGGTAGAAAGTATTATGCGTTACAGGATGCGGAATAGGTCTTGACTTTCGGTGATATGTGAGATTATATTAAATTAATATTATTGTGAGGTGTAAGATTGGATAATGAATTTATTGTAGGACAATTTGAGGAAATTGAGAAAAAAGTTGAAAAATTGATCGATGTTTTAAAGTCGCATGAAACGACTAACTTAGAACTTAGCAATAAAAACAGAAGGTTAGAGGAAGAACTTCAGGGTAAAAATGAGGTTGAAAGCAATTATTCGCAAGAGAGAGCCTTGATCCGGTCAAAGATTGACAGTCTTTTGGTCAGACTAGAGGATGTTACGGAATCTGGGTTGTGACTGTAAGGGAAGGTTTTGGAAAGGTAAAAGAGATAATCATTGGAACAACTTGTAACGATAGAGCTTTTTGGTCAACCTTACACATTTAAGGCGGAATCCAATGCGACCCATGCCAAAGAGGTTGCGGATTATCTGGTCAAAGAAGTGGCCAGGATCGAGAAAAAACATCCGAATCAATCATCTGGCACTAAACTTACCACTTTGCTCTTGGCCGCACTTAATATAGCCAATGAAAATGTTGAATTGAAAAAAAGTCATTCAGATTTGTTAAGTAATATTTCTAAAAGATCGGCGAATCTGATACATGCGCTTGGTGTGGCAGTAACTGGTTGAAAGCTATTGAAAAATTGAAATTAAGAATTTGTAACATGTTGTTTTATTTCCACTACCCTCCTTTTTGTCTGTATTCATAGAGGACAATAATAGTCATCCCTTGTGACCCTCCCGGAATAAAACACGACCTTGAGGTGTTTGCACTTTTTTAACACAAGCTTGCGGCCCCTGCCGTGTTTGTGATTGGAAGATGTTCTTTGACCCAACATCCATTTAAAGGGAGCTTTCTCTGATTTTGGTGCGCAAGTTCTGCTTGTACAGAAAAGCCTAAAGAAATTACAAGGCGCCCACTTTATTTTTATGGTTCAAAGACCTCCCAACACGGCATTGTGGCAGGGGTCCTGCTTAATTCAGATGCCGAAAAAAGTGCTGAAAATTTACTCGGCCTGATTCTGTACCCCGTCTATTTATTAATTTATTAAACATCGAAAAGATAGCCTCACCTTTTTCCTCCTTAAAATCTCATTTCTGTCTTCCTCATAATACGGTTTTCTATACGGCGTCTCATAAAATAGGCAATTTTGTTTTTATCTGATATGAAAAATTAAACGAACAAAATTAGTCAGCTTTGTAATGTCTTAACGATATACATATTAATCTTTAACTGGGTTGATTGCATATAAACATTTCCAGGGAGAAGAATAATGAGTGAATATAATTTATTAATCGGCATGGTTGCATTTATTATAGGTTTTGCGATTGCCTTTTGGGTCAAAGGATTAATTGTTGCCCAAAAAGTTAAGGCGGCTGAAAAAGAGACATCACGAATATTAAAAGATGCAAAGTTGAGATCTGAAACGTTGCTTAAAGAGGCCAGCCTGGAGGTTAAAGAAAGGCTTTTCAGAATGAAGAGCGAGTTCGATGCTGAAACCAAAGACACTCGATCTGAATTGAAAAAGAAAGAAAACAGGTTGATGCAAAAAGAGGAAAATATCGAACGCAAACTCGATCAATTCGAACGTCGGGAACGGGATATTTTTCGAAAAGAAAAAAAATGTGTCAGAAAAGAGGAAGAGGTCGAGCAAAAGGAAAAAAAATACGACGAACTTATTGAAGAACAGAAGCGGCAGCTCGAAAAGATTTCCGGATTAACAGCGGATCAGGCCAAGGAGCTTCTCATCAGAGCCATGGAAAATGAGGCTCGGTATGAAAGTGCCAAAATAATAAAAAGAATAGAGAATGAAACAAAAGAGCAGGCGGATAAAAAAGCTGCAGAGATAATGGCGACTGCGATTCAGAGATATGCCGGTGATTTTGTTGTTGAGCGAACGGTGTCGGTGGTTCAGCTCCCGAATGATGAAATGAAGGGGAGAATAATCGGAAGGGAAGGTCGAAATATCCGTGCGTTAGAGGCGGCAACAGGAATCGATCTTATTATTGACGATACCCCCGAGGCAGTTATTTTGTCAGGTTTTAATCCGGTTCGACGTGAAGTCGCCAGGCTTTCGCTCATCAGGTTGATAGCCGACGGTCGCATCCATCCGGCCCGTATCGAGGATGTCGTCAAAAAAGTAGAAAAAGAAGTTGATTTGACGATCAAAGAGGCTGGAGAACAGGCGGCCTTTGATTTGGGTGTTCACGGTATTCATAACGAGCTCATTAAATATATCGGGCGGTTAAAATTTCGTACCAGTTATGCCCAGAATGTGTTGCAACATTCGGTTGAGGTTGGGGTGTTGTGTGGTATTATGGCGTCCGAGTTGGGCCTTAACCCTAAACTGGCAAAACGCATGGGGTTGCTGCATGATATCGGAAAGGCCATTGATCACGAGGTTGAAGGGCAACACGCTATCATCGGCTCTAAGTTGGCGAAAAAATTCGGCGAAACCCCTAAAATTGTGCATGCGATTGCTG
>PVMS01083981.1_pt1 | contig 12268 bp, 18 predicted proteins | sample 1853461 | NCBI WGS metagenome assembly PVMS01 (sample SAMN08582032, study PRJNA380276) | Marine sediment metagenome, whole genome shotgun sequencing project. | isolation source: ocean sediment barecode stripped | collected 2017
AAGTGACCTGATTGCCGTTCTGAGTCCCATCAACGACAGTGGCGATATCCTTATAGCCTTTGCTTACCGGCGGTTCTTGGGCCGCTGGCGCCTGGTTTAATAGGGTGATCAAAACATCACGGGGGCGATTTTGACTCCTTTCACCTTAAGTGGCTCGGTGTTTGCCAGGCCTATCTCTGAAAGGAACTGCATCTTGCGCAAGACCGGTTCCGAGACCTTTTCGATACTATCGGTGTAGTCGAGACCATCGGTCCAGGTTCCCATTTCCGGATCCGCGATGGCGTCCCAGGTGAAGATCACATCATCGGCCGTCACCGGCTCGCCATCAGCCCAGAAGATATCATCTCTTAACTTCCAGGTGACATCCATGGTCCAGTTTTCTTCGTCAAAGTTAACGCCGCCATTTTCGACTGTGGGCAGTTCGGCCGCCAATTCTGGGAAAATGTTGCCTTCTGCATCTATGTCTGTGACACTGAGCATGACCAGCTCCATCAACATTTGTGAATAACCCGTATCAGCAACATAGGAGCTAAAAGCAGCGGGATCCTCTGGGATGAGGATAGTGATGCTTGTCTCTTCCTCCACCGGTTCAGGCTCCTCTGCTGGCTCTTCCTGGCTTACATCTTCCGGCTCAGGAACAGCTGTTGGTTCTTCATCGGCTCCACAAGCCACAACAAGCAGGCTCATGATGATTAATAGACATATTACTAACCAAAACTTATGCTTCTTCATTCTGGACTTCCCCCCTTATAACATCCATTTTGGATTTCTAGATAGGTCAGATTCAGGTTTCGTTCATAAGTATTATGGAAGCATCACCTCCTTATCCCTTATTGCGATGCAGGCTATGCCGGAGCATCGATAAGACGATAGGCGAGATCAATGGCGCTGATCGCGTCTTCCGCATAGCCATCTGCGCCAATTTGTTCAGCCCAGCTTTGTGTTACTGGCGCACCACCGACCATCACTTTTACCTGGTCTCGAATTCCAGCCTCGATAAAAGCGGCTATGATCAATTGTTGTTGGCGCATGGTTGTGGTCAGTAAAGCCGACATGCCTACCAGGTCAGCTTTGTTTTCCTTGATCGCCTCAATAAAGTCCTCGGCTGATTTGTCAATACCAATGTCCTTAACTAGAAAACCATGGGCCGTTAGCATGGTGCTTACTAATGTTTTGCCTATTTCATGCAAGTCGCCCTTGACAGTTCCCAAGACGACTCGGCCGGCAACCTCCCTTTCCTGGCTCTCTAACAAGGCCGGTTCCAGGATTTTCAGGGCTGACTTCATCGCCTCCCCTCCTAGAACAAGGTCGGGAAGATAGGCATCGCCACGAGAAAAGGAATCTCCCACTCGAGTGATTCCAGGAGTAAGCCCTTGATTGATGCAAAGTAATGGATCAAGACCATTGTCCAATGCCTGTTTGGCCAGGATTACAGCATCGTCTGGTTCGCCAGCTTCCACTGACTGGGCCAACTTCGCGAGAATTTCATCTTCTTTCATATAGGTCTCCTTTTTACGCTTCGAAATGAAAGTCAGGAATTGTGCGTTGAATGATACGCTCGAGTTCTGCTTCGACTGATACCGGCAATTGCGGAGCCTGGTGATCTTCTAAAATTTCCATCGCTCTTTGCCGGCAAATTTGCTCTATGGATTCTCCCTTGTTCAGCCAACGCTCATACGCTTCCCGGCTGAGGATGCTGGGCTGCCAATGCTCACGAAAGTGACGGCGAGTATGCTTGGCCTTAAGAAAGTTGCCCCGCGGGGTATTAGCCTTGATCAGGGCGACTTCTTCATCCAGATCATGGAGGCTTATTCCTTCCATCATGCGTCGTAATCCAGCGATGAACTCATCGTCCAGAACCATCTGAAGATAAGAAATGGTGTTGCCCGCATCAACTGCGCCAACACCATAGATGATGTTCGCCTTTTCCAACAGAAGAGGAACAGCCGTCACACATTTCTCAAATCCGGCCTGGGATCTAACTCCTTGGCATCGGAAGAAAGCCTACCACACATGCTTGGTAAGCCATAATAATGGCCCATTATGGCTGCGCCACGGTTGATCATGCCCCTCTCCGGAGCGCCGAGGGGAAGCAGACCGGTTCTCATGTCGAGCACGGCCGAAACACTGCCGTATATTAAGGGGGTTCCGGGATAGAGTAACAGCAAGGCCACTATCCAGGCCAGGATTTCGGTGTTGATGACTACTAACTCGCCTAATAATGTGACCGGCGCCGACGCCCCACCCATCGCCATACTGAGAATCGTGATAGGTACACCATATTCGGCCCAGCGCAGCATGCACTTAATATTCTCTGGGCTAAAGTAGCTGGGGCTGATAGGGCAGTAAAGCGTCGCGAAATTGGGTTTTTCTCGGAAAACGTCTTCGCCACCGGCAACAATAGTTAACATCTCTACTGCAGCGTCTACTCGATCAGGCGACAGCGTTCGGTGAACGATGGGTTTACCAGTGTTGCGAAGAAGTTCCGCGATCTCTACCAGGTCGGAACCCTCGCCCCGGTCTGTCGCGGTGACGGTGGGTCGAACTATGTCTACCTGGGGTAACGCATCCTGTAATCTGACCAGCTGGCGCACATTGGTCTGGGTAGCAGGTCGATGGATCCCGGAGTCCAAATCGAAAATGTGTACTGGGGTGCCTACGCCCATGAAACAGCTTTTATGATTAAATGGAATAGCCGATTCCCTCACCCTGTCATACAGCTTAACATCCCGATTCAAAGTAGAAAGAGCCGCATCTATCAATTCCTGCGTCACCCTCACCATTTGTGATTAATGATCGGCGGGAAAACCGGCTGATTTAAGTCGAGATAACGTTTCCGGTTCAGGCACACAGAACCCAACATCTTTTAGGATTTCGACCGATTTTTCATGCACTAAATCGGCAATAGAATCCGAATGCTGGTCTGGGAACCTCATTTTGGTCAGCTCACGCCATAGGGCCAGGAGTCGGACTTCACCTAAAGCCCCAACCGGAACGCCTGCTCATCATAAATTTTTTCTCCACGGAAGAAGTTAGGTTGAACGCCAGGTCGATCTGAGCATAGTGGGAGAGTTGAATTGGAGCGATCATAAATTACTGACCAGCATTCCAAATAGAGATCAGTGCAAAAATCAGGCAAAAACAACCTTCCACATATATCATAAACAGAATTTGCAGAAAAGATTAGGTACAAACTTCCTTGATTCACAGTAACTTTCATCATAAGAATTTGACCGAGCTATTTTATGAACGCACCCTTTCGTTATGCGGATCGTACATTGGCCTTAATGATGCCAGAACAGGGTAGCGAACTCCTGCTATTTTTAATTCGAAATGTCCACCTCTTATGAACTCGGCCGTAACACCCTCTTCATTCTTTACCTGCCCCAGCCCAACTGATCCACCAAGGGTATGTCCATACCCGCCTGCCCTGATGTAACCAACCCGTTCCCCATTGTTTAAGATAGTTTCACCACCGTGTAACAATGGCTCAGGATCTTGAAGAAGAAATTGGGCTAAGCGATACTTGAGAGGTCCTTCTTCTTTTTGTCGCAAAAGCGCCTCTCTCCCAATGAATCCTCCTGGCTTATCAAAATCCACAAAATAACCTAAGCCAGCCTCAAGAACCGTGTCCACATTGTCAATGTCGTTTCCGTAATCGCGGTAGCCCTTCTCCAATCGCAGCGTATCCAGAGCGCTAAGCCCGGCATGTTTCAGGCCTACGTCTTTTCCCGCTTCGACGAGCATGTCATAGACGTGGAGTGTGAATTCCGTTGGTACATAGAGCTCCCAACCCAATTCGCCAACATAAGTCAGGCGCAATGCCTTTACCAGTGCATAACCCAGATCAATTTCCTGCATTGTAAGATACGGGAAAGCTTCATTTGACATATCGGCGCTTGTCAGGCCGTTAATTAGCTGCCTGGATTTCGGCCCCTGGATGTTAATAATGGAATAGCTCGATGTTAAGTCGGTAATGAATACATGGGCCTCAGGTGGAATATGTCGCCTCAACCAGGACTTGACATGGGTGTGGATTGCTGGTGAAAGAACGACAATGAAGCTATCTTCCGAATAGCGAGTCACAGTTAGGTCAGCCTCAATCATTCCTCTTTCGTTCAACCACTGGGTGTAGACACAGCGCCCGACTGGCACTGATATGTTGTTTGCGCAAATTCTATTAAGCGTCTCTTCCGCATCACGACCCTGAACGAGGAATTTGGACATGAGGGTCAGATCCATCAGGACAACATCCTCGCGTGCTGCTTTATGTTCGACCGCTGCGTACTCAAACCAATTCTGCCGGCCCCATGAGTAATCCACCTTGGGCCGAATTCCTGGTGGCGCAAACCATTCGGGGTACTCCCAACCACTGTATTCAAAAAAGCAGGCCCCAGCGCTTGCCAGGCGGTCGTGCAATGCTGACTTGCAGGCGTTGCGCGCCCTCGTTGCCTGGAAGTTGGGCCAAGTCGTAAACATCCAACCAAGTATCTCCACTGTTCGATCATGGAGATATTTAGGGTTATTTTGGAACGGGGCCATACGCTCAATGTTGATTTCACTCACGTCGGCTGGCGGCAGGCCATCGATGATCCAGTGGGCCATAATTCGACCGGCGCCTCCAGCCAGAAGGATGCCTAAGGAGTTGAATCCTGCCGCCACGAAGTAATTCTTCAATTCCGGCGCTTCACCCATCAAAGGTCCCAAATCAGGTGTGAAGCTCTCTGGACCGCAAAAGAACTTACGTACTCCGGCAGTTTTGGCTGCTGGGATGCGTTCAAGCGCTTTGTCAAGATAGGGCATCATCCGGTCCCAGTCGGATGGCAGCTCGCCAAAACTATAATTTTTAGGGATCCCTTCCATCCCCCATGGGCCAGCGACAGGTTCGAAGACCCCCAACAGTAATCCACCACCAAATCAAGCTTGGTTTTGTTCTTGAGAGTTTCAACAAAAGACGTCGAAGTGTAATCATTAGCCTCATCCGCGCCCAATGATTTCACTAATGACGAGTTTTTTTCGCTGCAAACAGCGATCACGTAAGCCCCACGCTGCTTGGCCATTTGGATTGCGAGAGTGCCAATGCCGCCTGATGCTCCCACAATTAGACACTTCTGATCTTTTTCCAGGCGATCTTTCTGCACAATCGTAAAGCAAGCAACAAGACCGGCTTGAGCACAAGCCGCCGCTTCCTAGTGTGTGAGGTAGCTTGGCTTAGGCATCAGATAATCTTCGTGAGTGCAGCAATATTCGGCCCACGGTCTATTCCGCTTAGTAGGAGAGTGTATGCCAAACACCATATCTCGTACTTCAAACCGGGTGATGTTTGGTCCGATTTTTTCCACGATACCCGAAAGATCGGTTCCAGAAATGACTGGTTTTGCCAGAGAGGGATTAGGGCCGATTGGCAGACCTCCAAAAAACGTCCCTTCCGCAACGTGCAGATCGTCAATGTTGATGCTTGAAGCTTGAACTTTGACTAAAACCTCTCGACTTCTTGGTTCAGGCTTTGGCACATCTTCTAAGTGGACCACTTTTGATAAGCCACCTATATCTGGACGGTGGTTAATCGTAATTGCTTTTATCTTGTTTGCTCCTTAATTTGTAATATCTAATCTTTAGTTGGTTGGCGTATAACGAAAAAGCTAACCTGCCGCCGTGATGCTGGTTGCCAAGTTTCCTCAGGCAATCACAACATTAGGGTGGTACCAACACTGTTTGGAATGAAAGCTTCCGGCATCGCGCGAGCAATCTGGTGCGTAGCAGACCAGCCCGTACAGTGGCCGGGCATGAGGTAGTGGGGCTTGATTTTCTCTAAAGCCGCAATCGTGGTTGGAATGATCGGCTCAAACAAAACGCCGGTGAGGTGGAAACCGCCAATGACGGCATGGATGGTCTGAACACCGGTCAAGGCCTGTGCGTGGAGAATAGTGTTGATGATTCCCGAATGACCGCAGCCCGTTACGATCACCAGCCCTTTGTGGCGCACATTGATAATAGCACACTGATCATCCATGATCAGTGGATCAGGTTCCCAATCGTTATTGCGTTCGGCACGATGGATGGGGAAGCCTTGCTCGAATTCGGTTGTCCGCGCGACTTCACCGGAGACCAATATCATATCATTAACAAGCATTGAAGGCCCGACTTCCTCGATGACCTCGATGTACTCACGGCGAAGGTCTTCAATTTTGGGGGCCGGTAGACCGATCTCAGCGCCATTGGGCAGAACCAGTATGCGTTCAAGATAAGCATCGGGGTGCAGCACTAGCGGTAGATTGCGCGTGCCCAGACGGTCGACCAAGCCAGGTAGGCCCATAGCATGGTCGGCATGACCACGACTGAGAATGATGGCCTGCATATCTTTCGTATCGGCTTCGATAGCATCCAGATTGTATAGGATGCCTTTGCGGCTAACGCCGGTGTCAAAGAGGACGTTGCCGCTCTTCTCACCTTGTTTGACGTCTATCAACACAGAAAAACCATGCTCAGCGATGGGAATGGGCCGGTCAAAGGGGTTGGGGCCGAGAGGAAACCGGCGAGCAACTTCAGTGGACATCATCAGTAAATTGTATCGGAGCCGCTCATTCAAGGTGGTTCAGTTTTCGGGGGTCAGATCACACCGTAATCTGAATTGCGTCGACTTCAGGAAGTGAAATGGTAGTTTTAGATATGGTTTCCTCCTCTCGGCATGAAAAACCGTATTATGAGATAAACTTATCGCGAATTGGCGCCCCAGCTAGCTATAATTTTCCCGAATTGGCTTCATGATATTCCCCTTAAAATGAGACTATATGAATGTTAATCGGCATATCGGAAATATTATGCAGGCAAACAAGAATAAAAACCAAAATCTTTCCGCATATCGTGAATTTCGTGTTGATATGCGGCCGATGAATCGGGATATTCACCCCCTAGAAGTGAAATAGCCGCTCGCTCTGCAAAAGACTTCTCCTCTCCGAACCGAATATATCCGAATTCTCTTTCGCTGAAAAGAATTCATATCACGGAACCATCATCCGGTGGCTGGAAAATGGGGTTTTTTTTGATATTACTATCCCCATCTTACAGTCGCTCTTTGGTAAAATATCCTGAATTACATATCATACGAGCATGCCTATCAGCTGAAATTGAACGTCCTGTTTGGTTTTTATATACGGCTTTAGGACAATGATTTGGAGATAAGAAGTGTCGCGTCAGCAAAAATGGGGTCTTTACGGGGGGGTAAAAGAGGATGTGAAACTATTCCATGGGACTAAATACCAGGTAGGGTTCAGATTCTTGAACTCTAGCCTCAATATCTCATTGGGCGGATGCTGTTCTTTAGCTCTAGCACATGATGACGATGACGTTCAGGACTTAAGGAATTTGCGCTCCAAATCTTCAAAGAACGCCGCTGAGAGGCGCTCGAACTCTTCGGCCGTTAGGCGAATCTTATCGCCAATATTTTGCTTCACATCTGATTGATCAGGAATATACTTAATTACGTTTTTACCTCGTAGGATCCCATCGTTGTTCATCAAGGAGTCACAAATTAACTCCACTTCATTGAGCGGGTTGCCGTCCTTACCTGTCACCATTCGGAGCCTATGGACATAGTAGCGGTCAAGCACCAGAGTCAAGTTGTTGAAGAACAGCCCTTCGAAGTCTTCTACCGTAGTTTGGAGCTTCTTGTCGGTTTTCTCGCTTTCAAAGACCCCAATAAATTTCTTGTATACGGCTAACTGCTCTTCAATGGCAGCCCTGCCGCTGTCAATTTCTTCTTGAGTATAGTCTTTTCGACCCAGCATATTAGTGCCTCCTTTGAGTTAATTGTAGCCGAGATTTCCAAGTTATCGCTCGGTTCCCATAAATACGATCAAACTTGCGCGCTCAAAAAAACGGCGGCCAAGCCGAGCAAGCTCTCGGATGAAGCCGAGGTGGGTTCAGCAAGTTGTTCGGCGGCTCCTTCGACGGACGTCTCCAGCTTTGCTTCGCCGTGCTCTGCCACGGGGGTGCACCGTAGCCTCGGCCAGCACTCTGAAGATGCCCACCTCTGTCTTAGACTCGGTCATTCAGCAAAGGCGGCGTCCAGGTTAGAGTACTCGGCCTTGCGTTCGTCCAGCATCTGCTCCCGCTGGGCCTCTGTGTCCCAGAAGTCGATCGTCAGATACCGCCGCGGATTCTTCGTGTCGCGAAGAAGAGTGGTGCCTTGAAAGCCCGGGCACCGTGCGAACAGCTTGCTCCACGCGCCGCCTGGGCCGTACGCCAGCTCGAACTGGCCCCGGGCCTCCTCCTTGACGAAGAACTCCCAAACAATTTCGTTCATGCTGGACCGTCCTTTCTATCAACCAGCTTCCAATAGCCAGCGTTCCTCGGGCGCCCCACAACTCGCCGCCGAACCATTCAATATCCCGAAGAATAGTCGGAATATTAACCCGAATTTCTTAAAATGCCGATCCATAGGTAGACCGCGCCGATTTCACTACCTTAGGCTGATAGACTCCCCGAATTTAGCCTAAGATAGAGCTCCCATCAACTGAAACTGAACGTCCGGTTTGGTTTTTGATTTGCGGCTTCGGCTGAAGCAGAGTGTCAGCTTGCGCCATATTGGCCGCCATCCTTACTTGGGACCAGTCGCCCCATCGTCGGCTTACGAGGTTCAGTCGGGGTAGCCCTGATTGGTGTCGCCCTCTATACAGTGTTGGTCGGGGCTGGTGCGGCCGTCGTCCGGGCATCCATTATGGGCGGTGGCACGATTTGCCGTTGCTTGTTTTGAACAGTTCGGATATTGATGGAAGGAGCCGCTTGCAATGGCTAGCCTGTCATTTGGGTCAGCAAGCAGTAATGGAAACAAAATGTGGGTCATGGGATATCGTTTAAGGTGGCCTGGACGGCGTCATCCAGATTCATCAGACGCCCCTCCGCCATTGTCCTGTCTCGTTTAGATTCACCCATCGCCTTGGCCAACTGTTCCATAGCTGCCGCCAATTCCTGGATATCTTGCGGGTCCTCGCTTTGGGCGTTCATTTCCTCACGGGATCTTTGTCCTGTCGCTAGAATTGTAGCGGCATGCTCATATTCCTCCCGGGCAATGGCGATATATGAAAAACACTCGAGTTGATGGGCTACCGGGAAGTTGTCCTAGCTCCTGCCAGCCAATGATGGTTTGCCGGTAATAGGTTTCCGCTCCGCGGTTCTCTCCTTGCCGTCGCAGAAGATGGGTCAGTGGGCTTTGACCCATCACGGCGCCTCTTCTGTGCTTCAACCTCTCGTAATTCTCAATGGCTGTCAGAATAGTCTTTCTCGCTTCATCGAGATCGCCCTGCTGCCTGGCCATGCTCGCCTGGCACGCAAAAAGACCAGCATCACGTGGATTATCGGTTTTTCGAGTGATTTCGATGACTTCCTCAAGTAATGGCATTGCCGTCTCGAGTCCTCCCTGCGCATTAAGTGGCTGTGCTGTTAGCACTCAATGCCCACATAAGCTCTGTATCAGACCCGTTTTCACGACTGATGGCAATGGCTTCTTCAAGTTCTCCAATTCCCTCAGGGGTCATGCTGTGGAAGAATTGATGATTTTTTACTGCAATCGCAAAGGCGAGGTGGCGTGACTCGCCCATGCTTCGTGCAAGCTGGATACTTTCATCGTAGAAGGGTAGAGAGGAGGCACTACGGACTCGAACCACTGTCCGCACGGAAAGTGGTTTGATATCAGGAAGGTAGTGATTTCGATGGTTTAATGGGGTCGAACCCCCCTAATCCACCTTGCTGGGAAATTTAGCCCTCTTATTAACTGCTTGTGCAAGGTTCTTGCCCAACCAGGTGTGACCGAGATCGCTCACACACGAGTAAAATGTCGCTATCCTTCCCGCCTATTCATACGCTATCCTGATAACTGCCAAGCTCATCAACCAATTCCCTGAACCAGTCAAGCCTTTCTGGAGGGGCGACACCTGGCACTTCACAACCAGTAGCAAGGATATACCCACTGTCCGTTGGGGCTACTGCCAGGCAGTTTCTAACCGCTTGTTTCATCTTTTCTTTGCGACCGATAAAGAAAAGCATGGTATCAAGATTACCAATGAGAACCGCCTTACCTCTGGTAGCTTCCACCGCCTTTGCCAGGTCCGTAGGCGCATCAATGCTGATGTTGGTTACACCAGTATTGACCATATCTTCGAGAATGGGGTCCGCATATCCGCAAATGTGAAGCCCCACACCTATCTTCTGTTTCTTGAAGTGATCTACCATTTGTTTATGATAAGGGAAAATGAATGTCCGATATAGCTTAGGAGAGATAAGGCTGCAAGATGCAGGCGCTTCAGAATATCCCAACCCTACACCTAAGCCAGCAACGGCTTCCCCAAACCTGATGGACGCCTGCAGGCATAACTGCATTAGTTCATGGACAAAATCCGGGTCCTTAAAGGTATCTCTGAGGAGATTGGATGCCTCCCTGAGACCGATAGCGATAGTCCAGGGTCCGGCAATAACCGCCGATACAATGGATTCAGTCACTATCTTATTTGTTTCGGCCACAGCCTCTAAATAATCGGGAAGACGGCCGTCCCTTGTGGGATCCGGAACCTTGAGACTGCTCAGTTTACCCTTATCTTCAAGGGCTACTTTTGTGGAGATACATAGACTATTTTCGGGAAATCTGAGTTCATTGCCCATCGCCTCCACATCCGTAAGTAGATCCCACATCATGAGCAAAATATCCGGCTTGTATCGCTCATAAGCGGCCACCTGTGCCTTCACAAATGTTTGCGGATTCAGCAGGATGTCCCTTATAGAAGCACCTATAAGTTGGGCATTGCATTGACCCATGAAAAGATAGGCTGGAATCCTGTCAAGATCGGGCTTCTGATCTGTAAAGGTCTTCTTAAAGGCCGCAGAGATCCGCTGTCTCCCAGTATATGCAGCCATATCAGATCTCTCCTTCTTCCTGCCAGATTCTCATCTGCTCCTGGTAAGATGGAGGGAACCTCCCTTCAAAATTAAAGTTGCTGGTGATGGGATAGCGTATACCGGCTTTGTGGGTCTTGGCTAATCCGTCCAAAACGATTTTCAATTTAGAAGCGGGGATCAAAAAAGTCATCTCATCATCCTGAGTCATACCGAACATTCGGTCTCCGTTGCCGGGAATGAGATAGCGGCATTTATCTGCCTTTATCGCTGTGATGATAGCTGCGCATCCTAGCCTGCCCATAGATGAGGAGTGAATAGCGCCCCCTCCATAATAAAGCGCCCCCTGAATAAGCCTCATAATCTGGGCCGGATTACCATAAATCATGAACAGGTCAGGTTCAAACGCAGTACGATGCAGCGGGGCTACCAGGATATGACTATAATGTTGGTATTCAAAGCGATCAACAAGATCCTCTTCCGTTTTGCCTACCTCTTTTGAAGTGGTGAACATACCCGCAGCTAAATTTCCCTCATTAAAAAAGTTAATGTTTTTGAAGAAACCAAAAGGAGCTGCACCTAGAGAGCATTGCATATCCTCTTGACCCATAGCTACCGCCCAACCTAATTTCCGGGCCATGCCAATACCCTGGCAGATGGCTATCTTTATTTTCATCTGCTGAAAGGGTCGCCGGGTCCTTTCAGGTATTTCCTGTTCCGATTTCAGCATCTTTATGGCCAATGGGAAAGTGAGAGGCCGGATATAGGTATTTAATGCCTGTTCTACATCTTTTATATCCATCATAGTAACCTCCTTGTATTAGAAAATTATCGAGCTTGAAAAAAACCGCCGGAGCGGCGTCGAGTGCATGCAGTGTTGGGCAGCGACGCGAACTGAAAACGATGCTCACTGGTTCTTGTCAAGCGCCTCAAACTCCTGTTTCAGAAGCCCGAAACACAATGTCCCGCACGGCTTCCCATCCGCGTTTTCTTGTTCTCCCGAATATGGCCCTCCCTGACCATACCACAATGTTCTGCAACCCGCCAACTGCCGTATTCACTCATCTAGAATGTTACCGGCGGGATATAGTTCACTCAAATGTAAATGTTACCGAGGGAACTATGCTAACCGAAGAAAAAATGACCATCGAAGAACGCTACAAATATTTAAGGATGATGAAAAAACGATATCGACTGTCTAATCATGTTGAACGAAGTCGGCTCCTGGATGAAATGGAGCAAGTCACAGGGCAGCATCGAAAGAGTCTAATTCGGGCCATGAACAGTGACCTGACCCGGCAACAGCGTCGCAAACAACGCGGACGCGTTTATGGCATCGAAGTCCACGCGGCGCTGAAAGTCATATCTGAGAGTTTTGACT
>PVMS01001252.1_pt1 | contig 12267 bp, 7 predicted proteins | sample 1853461 | NCBI WGS metagenome assembly PVMS01 (sample SAMN08582032, study PRJNA380276) | Marine sediment metagenome, whole genome shotgun sequencing project. | isolation source: ocean sediment barecode stripped | collected 2017
AGCGTACTCGTGACCTCAACGGTGTATTACCGCTTGGCAGGAATCAATATTTAATATTCGATCACTCGGTATCATATGCTCACCGAACTCCGCATCGAAAATTTTGCTATCATCGACCAATTAGAACTCGCTTTTCGTCCAGGTCTAATCACCTTTACCGGCGAAACCGGTGCGGGCAAATCCATAATCATAGATGCAGTAGAACTCCTTCTCGGAGGCCGAGCTGAAAATTCTATGGTGCGTACCGGAGCTGATCGAGCCTTGGTCGAGGCCAGTTTCCAAATCCCGACCTCAAATCGTGCCCTCATCCAGGCCGTCCTTGAACGTGAAGCTTTGTTCGACCATCCCGAACATTTCACCATTGGGAGAGAAATCCGCCCAGGTGGACGCAGTGTGGCGCGCCTTAACGGTCGCAATGTCAACGCGGCTCTATTGAAGGAAATTGGAGAAATGATTGTTGACGTTCATGGACAATCCGAGCATTTATCTTTGCTCCGTGTCCGTGAACATATAAATCTAGTCGATCGATTTGCGGGTAATGAAGATTTATTATACGCGTATTCCCAGACTTTTCTCAAGCTAGCTAATTTACAAAAAGAATTAGACAGCTTGATTTTGGCCGAAAGTGAAGCCACCAGGCGGATCGATTTACTCAATTACCAGATCAATGAAATTGAAACCTCTCGGTTAAATCCTGGTGAGGATGATGAATTAAACTCAGATCGTAAGCGCTTGGCAAATGCTGAGAATCTTGCTTCAACCGCGCAGCAAGCTCTTATCGACCTGGACGAAGGCACACCCGAATCCCCTTCTGTGACTGATTTGATGGGAAAAGTTCTGGATGCGATTAATGAGATTTACCGAATCGATAGTACTCAGAAGGATCTCGCTGAAGATGTGCAGAGCGCATTCTCCAACATTACAGATATCGCCGGTGAACTCCGATCTTACATTGAACGAATTGAATACAACCCCAGTCTTCTAAATCAGGTCGAAGAACGTCTTGACCTGATTGCGAATTTAAAACGCAAGTATGGAGATTCGATCCCTGCTGTTCTAAATTATCTTGAAAAAGCACAAGAGGAGAAAGAAACCATCACCCATGCAGGTGAACGGATAGTAGAGCTTCAAGCTCAGGAGGCAAGCTTTTATAAAGATCTTGGTGAACGAGCTCAAGCTTTATCAAAGAACCGGGTAACTGCTGCCGAGAAACTTGAAATAGAAGTAGAAGTTGAACTCACCGAATTGAGCATGTCTGGGGCTCAGTTCAAAGTGGACATTGACAGTAAGGAAAAACCTGATGGTTTACAATCCACTGATGGTCGCCGATTGGCATATGATGCTACCGGTATTGATCAGATTGAATTCTTGATCGCACCCAATCCTGGAGAAGGGTTGAAACCTTTAGTAAAGATCGCTTCAGGCGGTGAAACATCGCGTTTGATGTTGGCGCTAAAGAATGTTTTGGCACGAGCCGATAGTGTCCCTACATTGATATTCGATGAGATCGATCAAGGGATTGGTGGACGTGTCGGCACAATAGTAGGCCATAAACTCTGGCTTCTCTCACGCCATCATCAGGTATTATGTGTCACCCACCTACCTCAATTAGCCGCATTTGGTGAACAACACATTCAGGTCAGTAAACAAATCCGGGACGGTCGCACAATCACAATAGTCGCTGACCTGGGCTACGAAGCAAGAATAAACGAATTGGCTTATATGTTAGGCGAAGCCAGTGATAGCACGATGCATTCTGCTCGTGATATGCTGCAAACCGCATCAGAACTGACTGATCACGTACATGAATGATCTGCAAATAAGTCTTCTCGGTCCCCCAGAAATCCGATGGAAAGATTAGCTTCTTTCTATCAATAGACGAATACCGCGAACACTTCTTTTTTATCTTGCATCGCGAGGCAACAACATAGGGCGAGAAAAATTACTCACCCTCTTTTGGGAAGATGCTCCTGAAAGTGTCTCCAGACGTCGACTCCGTGAAGCGCTAAGCAGGATTCGATCTGGACTCCCAGACTCAAGTATCCTGACAACACAAGCAGATTTAGTCGGTCTCGATTATGACAAAGTCGACGTTGACCAGCTACAATTCCTAAACTTAGTCGATTTAATTGGCAATGGACCTTGGAACACCCCACTTGACAAACCTCTTCCGGACGGAATATTCCAATCCTTAGTTCAAGCTGTGCGCTTATGGCATGGAACCCAATTCTTGGAAGGAGCTGACCTGACAAGTACACCTCAGATAGATGATTGGCAGCTTCAAACAAATCAGTGGCTAACTCCTCTATCGACTCGGATTAACGAGAGATTGTCAGATCACTTTAAAGCCTCCGGGGAATTAGGAAATTCGCTCAAATATGCTTATAAAGCGCTTGAATCAGATAACTTGAACGATGGTCTTCATTGCAAAGTTCTTCGATTACTGGTTGACATGGGGCAATTAGAAGATGCCAGACAATATTATTTATATGTGACCAATCTTTTACACAAAGAGTTAAACACTCATCCATCTCTTCAACTCGTATCGATCTACCAACAGATTAGAAAAGAAACCCAGGCTGATGATCAAACCACAAAACCTGAGTGGCAAATCCTCTCCAGCGTTCATACACCCTTTGTTGGTCGACAAGTAGATCTCGAGAAATTACAAATCGCCGTGCAGGCAGGTGGTGGAACCGTCATATCAGGTGAATCAGGGTTGGGGAAGACCCGCCTCGTTCAAGAATATTGCGAGCAATTTGCCCGTCAGAGAAGAATTCTGATCGCACCTTGTCGACAGGCAGAGATCAATCTCCCCTTTCAACCCGTCATTGAACTGCTCCGAAATAACATTCAATCCAATGAATGGCATGAACTATCTCCAGTATGGGTAAGCCACCTAGCAGTTCTACTCCCTGAGCTGGTGACACTTCATCCTGCGCTGAATCCTCCAGAAATAACAAATGATTCTGATCAAAATCGTTCTGCTATTTTTGAAGCCACCCGTCAAGTTTTTGACCTGGTTGCTAAAAAGAACGACATCATTATATTTTTCGATGATGCGCATTGGGCAGATGAGGCGACCTTATCAACAATTTCTTATCTGATTGAGCGTCCCCCCTTTGACCAGAGAGCTGTGATAATCCTAGCATCTCGTCCTGATGATCTCAAGAAAAACCTGGAAAATATTTTTCCATCCCCTCACACATCACTTAATATCACGAATATTAAATTAGAGCGTCTAAACCTGCGAGATATATCCAACCTGGGTAGATACGTCTTGGGCTTTCCACTTGAGAAAGAATTTGTCGACCAACTGGCAGATGAAACGGGTGGAAATCCTTTCATTATTCTAGAGACTTTACGCGTAATCCAAGATCAAGAAACAGGATTCATCCAATCCAAACAATCTCAATTGCCAATGGCGGAAAGTGTTTACTCTTTGATTCAAAACCGGATAAACCGATTAAGTCCATTAGCACGTGAGACGATTGAATTAGCTGCTGTGATTGGTACTGAATTTTGTCCTGAGTTAATCAGTTTGTCCAGCCATCAAAGTTTATCGGTAATAGCTAGAGCGATAGAAGAATTAATCCAGCGGAATTTTATTGAGTCGATCGAACGTACTGCTCAAGATATCAGCTACCGGTTCATCCATGACAAGATCCGTGAAGCGCTATTGCAGGAAACAAATCCCGTCCGATTACGGTTCTTGAATAAGCAAATTGCACAGGCGATGGAATCCAGCATTGGACCACAGCCAGAGAGTCAAGCTGCAGTTCTAGCTCAGCACTATGAAGATGCAGGAGAATTGCCTGCTGCGATCAAATATTGGCTGCTTGCTGCGCAATGGGCACGGAAACTCTTTTCAACAAGCGAAGCTGGCCAAATATTTGCTCACACAGAACAATTGATCCTGATGGGTAATTCTAATATCAGCGATGAACTTATCCACAATTTCTACGCAGAATGGACTGAGATGGCGTTCGAGATTAATGAAGTCGAAGCAATACAATCACAGAACAATAATCTTTTAAGCCTAGGAAGAAATCGAAGAAGCCCATTGTTGATCGGTACCGCATTTGATGGATTAAGCGATGCCTGCTTATCCAATAACCAGTTTGATGAAGGATTGGCATATACTAACCAGGCAATTTCATATATAAACCAAACGGAGGATACATTTGAGAAAATGAATGCTTACATCCACCGTGGAGTATTCTTATATATGCTGGGTCGTATAAACGACGCTATGCTATCATTCGAACAAGCCCTGGATCTTAGTCACGAAAGTGACAATCTGCAAATCACCAATACAACAGCTAACGCTCATTACCAACTCGCATTGACTCAGATTTTATCAGGATGGCCAGAACGTGGGTTAAAAAATGCCCTTCATTCTCTAACATTGGCGAATGAAATCGGGCACAACCACACCGCAGTGACTGCATATATGGCTTCATCCTTGGCACGTTACTATTTGGCGGATTACGAGGAAGCAAACCAAGATAACCAACTGGGCATAGAGATGGCCAAGCGCATACGAGCTGAGCGTATGCTTGGATATTTACATTCAATTCAGGGTTTCCTGGAAATCGCTAATGGAAATTTGGATCAAGCATATCATTCTGCCCAACTAGTTTCAAAATTAGGTGAAAAAAACCAATTAGGAGAATTAATTTCCATTAGCTGTCGCATACAGGGAGATATATTCCTATCATTGGGGAAACCCGAGGAAGCTGCGGCAATCTATCAAGAAGGAGTAGGTATTGGCGGTCAGAGCTTTTGGGGGTTAGATAACTTAATCCGATTGGGTTTTGCGCAGATCAGAGATGGCCAATTAGAAATTGGTATGCATAATCTTCATCGTGGTAAAGATATGGCTCAAAGCGGTGGATTGGAGATTATTAGCATGGTAGGCGATTTATTTCTATGCTATGCGCATGCCGATCTGGGCGAATGGGGACAGGTTCGCCAGATCGCACACCCTCTTGAGAGAAAATCTCGGAAGCGCTCATTACAAGTTATCCGGATTATGAGCCTGATCGTCTTAGGCATGTTAGAAATGAATACCGGCGACCAGCAAGAGTCGCTTACATATCTTCAACAAGCACAGGATAATTCCATCGAGCTCCATGACCCTCTACTCGAATTGAGAAGTGTAATTCCAATAACCAAGATCCTGAATCAAAGTGGACGCGAAACTAAAATCAATATCCAGCGCATAAATGAAATAATTGAGCAATTGGAATGCAACGCTCAAGTTGAACCTGTATGTTCTGCAATGCTCGCATTCAAGAATAATCTGCTCACAAAACTTTGATCCAGGTCCTTGGCATCATTTTGGCAACGCCTGTCTGGTATATTGTTACCGCGAATTAGCGACCTCTGCTGCAGGGTACTGGGGAATAATACCAGGGGTCCTGCATGAGCCGACAGCAGTAACGGGGGTGTACCGCTGTCGGCTTTGCATATCGTTCTTTCCAAATATCTCCGGCACTAACATTTTCAACTAATTCGTGTACAATTCTCCCATGGCATCTGTGCCCCAGATTATTAAATCTCGCCAACGCCGACGGGAAAAATCCCAACATAGTATCTCTTCCAGGTTCGGAAAAATCGCACTGGCTCTTGGAATAGTTATAAGCATATCTATCGCATTATCAATAATTGCGATCACAGTATTATATTCGAATCTAACCTCAGATCTTCCATCACCAGAAATTCTCCCTACACTGTTTAACCCCACCGACGGTAAATTACTGCAACCATCCCGGTTGTTAGACCGGAGTGGAGAAAGGGTAATTGCTGTCTTGGAAAATCAAAATTCGTCTGACCGGCGTTATTTATCTACACGAGAAAGTAATCGCTTTAGTGTCTCTCCCTCTCTCATCCAGGCAACAATCGCTTCAGTTGATCCAGGATTTTGGACACATTCCGGTTTTCTCTGGACAGGGGTTTATCAAAATGATCAGCGTACCATTGCTCAAGAACTGGTTGCGGATCATCTGTTATGGTCTGAAACTCCTTCAATTCAACGAGATTTGAGAGAACGTATATTAGCGGCTCAAATTACTTCCCGCTTTGGACGTGACCAAATATTGGAATGGTACCTGAACGCTGTTGACTATGGACATCTAGCTTACGGTGCTGATGCAGCGGCAAGAACTTACTTTGGAAAATCTGCTACCAAATTGAGTTTGGCTGAGGCAGCGATACTGGCTGCAGCATCTGAAACTCCTACGCTCAACCCCATTGATGCACCCCAACTCGCTTTGGAATCCAAAGATAATATTCTCCAAAAGATGTTCGATCAAGGCTTGATCACCAGGGATCAATTGCAGCATTCTTTAGGAGAAAATCTCAATTTTCAACCTGAAGGTGGTCTTGCCTTTGACTTATCTCCAGCCTTCACGAGTCTGGTACTTGAGCAAATCAGCCAATTTTTCCCTCTGGAAAGAATTACACGGGGGGGGCTCAACCTGGTAACAACACTCGACTACGATCTGCAATCTCAAACTGAATGTACTATAGATACGCAACTGGCAAGAATGTCGCAGAGTCCTGACAACGAAGGATCGATTGAGAAATCAATCATCTGCGAAATGGACCGCTTACTTCCTTCCTACCAGCAAGACGATAACCCTATTAATGCAGAATTGGCATCCAATATCGTTGTCCTCGATCCCATGGTTGGTCAAGTTCTCGCTTTAGTAGGAGGGGATAAACCAGACCTTGATCCAACTCGCCTACCGGGCCGTCCCCCCGGCTCAATCTTATCGCCATTTGTATACTTAACTTCTTTTACCCGTGGGATGGGACCTGCGACCCAATTATGGGATATCCCATCCAGCCTGGTAGAAGGATTGACCGATATCCAGAATCCAGATGGAGAATACCACGGTCCAATCCGCTTACGAACTGCTCTAGTAAACGATTACATCGTTCCGACGATCCAAATTCTTTCGCAAATGGGACCGGAGCAAGTGTGGCGAACAGCCCAACAACTCGGACTAAACGATCTTCAAATTCCCCCTGATGAAGGTGCATACCGTTTACCTCTCGAAGGTGGTGAAGTTATTCTTCTAGAGTTAAGTCAGGCATATGGCGTTTTTCCAACGCAGGGTATTCTGGCAGGGATATCCCAAGATTCCGATTCAACCGAAAATGGCAGCTCGCCGATTAACCCACAAGTTGTTTTGAAAGTAATCGAAAACTCAGGTGAAGTATTGCTGGATTGCACTGACCAGGTAAGTAATTGTCACACCAGCGGACGACCAGTGATCACCCCACAATTAGCGTACCTGACCACAAATATACTCAGCGACGAGACTGCCCGTTGGGAAAGTCTTGGCCATCCCAATCCATTGGAGATTGGTCGACCAGCTGCCGCAAAAATCGGTCGTACCGCAACAGGCGGTGATACTTGGACAATTGGTTATACACCTGATTTGCTAGTCGGGACCTGGATCGGTACTCAGGATTCTCAAATCGAAGCCAATATCTCACCAATTTGGTCAGCAGGATTATGGCACGCGATTATCCAATATGTAACTCGAGATAGACCAGTTGAAGAGTTTATTGTTCCACCTGGAATTTCCACTCTGCAAGTTTGTGATCCTTCAGGATTATTGCCTACTGAGGAATGTCCAAATCTCGTATTCGAGATTTTCTTGAATGGAAATGAACCTACTCATGAAGATAATTTATATCAGAGTTTTATGATCAATAGAGAAACGGGTCGCTTAGCAACGATCTTCACCTCGCCTGCCCTGATTGATGAAAAGATCTTTATGGTCGTCCCTCCCGAGGCAGAATCATGGGCTTCAGATTCTAGCTTACCAGCACCCCCAAGGGCTTATGATGTGCTGGATGTAACTCCTTCAGGATCGAGTAATGCAATCATCAATTCGCCTTCCATGTTCAGCAGTGTAAGAGGAAATCTCCCCATTAAGGGTCGCGCATCAGGAGATGGATTTCAATTCTATCGTATCCAGGTAGGCTCAGGATTAAATCCTTCCTCTTGGTTGCAGATCGGAGATGATGAAGAAGAACCTGTAGGTAACGGGCAATTAGGAGTTTGGGATACTACTGGGCTGAGTGGTTTATATGCAATACAGCTCCTTGTCACTTTTGAGGATGATAATGTTGAATCAACAACAGTTCAGTTAACAGTTGATAATCAGGCGCCTCAAGTTCTGATCCGCTTCCCTGCTGATGATCAGCATTTTAATTTTGTCGGTACGAAAATGATCACGATCCAGGCTGATGCAAGCGATGATCTGGAGTTATCTAAAGTAGAATTTCTTGTCGATGGAGAGTTGTTGGCAACCTTGTTCTCACCCCCATATGCAGTCCCTTGGGGTACAAAAATTGGCAATCATAGTATTAAAGTCCGTGCTTATGATCGAGCAGGAAACATGAGCGAAGTAACAGCAAAAATCACCGTAGAACGATGATCAATTATCCTTGATTTATAAAATCTCCCAGAGTGGTAATACTCTGGGAGATTTTTTTGAGCTTATTAATTTGATGTATTTGCGGACAGCTTTATGGGAGCGAAATACAAGACTGGTGATTTACAGAGTGCTGCGTAAATAACTGAACCAAAATCCTGAATTTTGAAGACAATATGGTAGATGCAAATTTAGGAAAATATGCAAGAAGCAGTAATAGTGATAATATCTTCCCTCCTTATTATGTCGTCTTAACAGTTGTTTTTTTACGGGGAAACTCAATCCCTACGATAAAGGAAGAATGCTGCGATTCCGGAGGAAATCGCTACCAGGATCATGACCACTTCCAGAATTCGTAGAATTCCCCGGAAAGGGATCACCGGCTGGATGTCACCAGGGAGTGGTGTAACAGAGACGCTCCCTTGAACCTGGATGCCTGGTTCTTCCATTGGTGCTGTGATACCCTCCATCTCACCTGCAAACTCCTCGAGGATCTCTGGTTCACTGGTAGAAAATAACTTCTCCAAGCTTGGGAGCAGCTCTTGAGCTTCTGCTGCAGCTTCAGGAGCGTCTGCCGCTGTTCCGGGAGATCCTTCCTCGACAGGACTTCGTTCTAAAACCTGATCTGCGAGATCTTCTGGTAGTTCACTTTCAAACTGAGGGGTTCCACCAACAGTTGTTTCAATAGCCTGGATGACGGTTTCAGCATCTTGTAATGCACGTTGCGGCGCGGATGCTGGGAGGCTGACCGTTAAAAAGTCGCCCACAAGCAGTAGCACAAAAAACACAGTCGCCAATGCAGATGCAAAACTAAAGACAGGGAAGAATCTGCGAGGTGTTCGTTTCTGCCCCAACATCTCAGGAGAAAGATAATAATTGCGCGGTGCGCGCATCGCAGGTAAGCTGCGAATCACTGCCTTGGTTCGCTGCAGTCCTTCAAGATAATTTCGTAGAGCTTCATCGCTTTGTAAACGCGCTTCAAGACGTTCTCGATCTTTTCTGGAAATCTCTCCATCCAGGTAAGCGGATAAAGTCTCCAAGTCTCGATCAGATAAATTCATGGTCCTATTTAATCTTTAACATAATTTTCTTTATGATTCCAGACGCATAGACATGGGTAAAAGTTCCCTAAATTCTTGCAAACATTCCCTCATACGATGGCGAGCCCGGGCTAACCTGCTTTTCACTGTCCCTAAAGGTTTATCGATCACATTCGCTGCTTCTAGGTAGTCCATGCCTTGCACATCGACCAGAACCACAACTGTTCGGAAATCAATTGGCAACCGATCCAGACAATGTTGGATCGCCTGTCCCAATTCGGCTCTAACTGCACTATCTTCAGGCAATTCACTGGAATCTGCTAACCAACGTGGTGACTCAATTTCCTCACCAGAATCATCCAGCGGCTCAAGCGAAGTCGTTGGCCGACGCTTCTTCCGGCGGAGTTCATCATAGCAAGCATTGGTTACAATCCGCAACAGCCATGCCCGAAAAGATCCTCCTCGGAATGAGCGCAAATTCTTATATGCTGATATGAAGGTTACCTGGGCTGCATCATCTGCAGCTTGGGGATCACCTAATACACGATATGCCTGGCTGAAAACCAAATCTTGATAAGCCAGAATTAGGCGATTGAATGCGTCCAAATCACCTTTCCGAGCAGATTGTATCAGTGCGACTTCATCCATCGATACGTTTCAATCTCATCAACACGATCCAATATAACCCACGCCAGGCTAATATTGTCAATGCACCAACTCCACCTAATATGATCACAAATAACGGCAAGATCGGTGAGTTCAATATAAGACCACGCAACCAGGCCGCCATTGGAGCGGCAAGTATCATCGCCCAAAACGGTCGCCAAAGCTGGCGACCATCGATTACAACCTCAAGATCGTACACTTTTAAGTGGGGGGCAATAAGCAACCAGGCTGCTAATAGCGGAAAAAATGTGGTTAACATCCTGGTCCCAGCTGATCCTGCTGTACCATGGCTGGCAAATCCAACTATTGTCACAATTGCAAGGGCAACGATATCCCCTCCAATTAGGGGATATAATCGTGTGTTGGATTGATTCAGCATATTGCGATAAATCCTAACCTAAAGAATAAAAAGGAGCAAGAGGAAATCACTGTTATCATGCCATTGCTCTTAATCGCAAAGCCAGTTACAATGCGCCAGAAGATATTTATGGATCCAAAAATCGAAATTCAACAATCCAAGAAGCGTCCTTTTTGGCAGCAGTATCTATTAATTCTTGCTGTTGATTCCATTATCGTGATCATAGGTGCATTATTGCTTGGCAACATCCGGCAGATATCCAACTTATATTTCTATAGCACATTAGTATTGTTGGTAATTGCAGCCATTCCGATCTTTTTCGAAGCGGGTACCAGGGTAAAAGCGATGGGGAGTTCATTAAAAGATGGTGAAAAGGCTGCTGAGCAGTTGAAGGAGAAACAATCTAAATTCGACCGCGGTGCTCGCACAACTTATCTTTTTGGGGTGGCTAGTTTTACCACATTTCTTCTTGCGATAATAACTCTCATTATAGGCTGAAAATGGATGATTCCCGTAGAAACCTGGTTATATTTGCTGTTGTTCTTTTGGTTGGATGTTTGTTTGTCGGTATGATCACCATAGTCGGTGTAGGTGCTTTAGGTTATATGATCAATTCCGAAAGGGCAGTGAACATTGTTCCTACAAATGAACCCCTATCGAATTTACCAGCAATCGGGACTCCTGCGCTAACTGAAACACAAATTAACAAGATAAAACCCTCTTCCACTCCCCAATTAACACCCGCAATCGACTTGGCAGAGACACAACCAACACCCCTGGAAACTCAGATACCAACTCAATTAGAGATTCCTCCGGATATCGCTGTACAAATGGATCAAATTGAGCAAGATGTAATCGTCCTTCGCAATTTACAACCATCGGGTACTGTATCCCGTGCGTTACTCTCTCGGGATCAGTTGCGTCAAAAAATCGAGAATGAATTCTTCGAGGATTATTCGCCTGAGGAAGCCCAAGAGGATTCTATCGCCCTGAGAGCTTTAGGATTACTGGAGTCGGGATTTGATATGTTCACTTTTTATCAAGCCCTACTCAGTGAGCAAATTGTTGGTCAATACGACCACAAAAAGAAAGAGATGGACATCATTCAAGGATTTGATTTTGGTGGCCCAGAACGCCTGACCTATGCCCACGAGTACGCTCATGTCTTACAGGATCAAAATTTCGATATCGAGAATGGCTTACATTACACAAATGAAGCTTGTGAAGAAGATTCTGAACGCTGCGCCGCGGTACAAGCGCTACTTGAAGGGGATGCATCTATGTTAGAACTGGAGTGGTTTTCTAATTTTGCAACCGCAGAAGATCTACAAGAGCTCCAGGCTTTCTATAGTGATTATGAAAGTCCTATCTTCAATAGTGCACCTGAGTTCCTTAGAGAGGATTTTATTTTCCCATACATTTACGGTCAAACTTTCGTCGAACATTTATTAGACCTGGGAGGTTGGGAGATGGTTAACTCAGTTTATTCAGATATACCGGTTTCAACCGAACAGATTATTCATCCCGAGCGTTACCCTGATGATAAGCCAATCCCGGTTGCTCTCCCAGATTTAATCTCTGTGCTAGGAGATGGGTGGCGGGAAGTAGATCGAGGTGTATTAGGCGAATGGTACACATACCTCGTTCTGGCACATGGATTAAATCCTGACGCTCGTCTGAGTGTATCAGAGGCACAAGCTGCCAGTGATGGATGGGGAGGTGACGCGTACATGGTGTATTATGATGA
>PVMS01065854.1_pt1 | contig 12267 bp, 12 predicted proteins | sample 1853461 | NCBI WGS metagenome assembly PVMS01 (sample SAMN08582032, study PRJNA380276) | Marine sediment metagenome, whole genome shotgun sequencing project. | isolation source: ocean sediment barecode stripped | collected 2017
CTTCGGCGTGGAGGTGACGGGTCGCACGGCCATCCACGTCGGGGCTTCTACCGGTGGGTTCACCGACGTCCTGCTGCAATCAGGGGCGTCTCATCTGGTGGCGCTCGATGTCGGCCATGACCAGTTGCATCAGCAACTGCGATCAGATCCCAGGGTCACTGTCGTCGAGAGAGCGAACATTCGGCAGGCGGACCCCACGACGCTTGGCGCTCCTTTCGGATTGGTGGTCGCCGATTTGTCGTTTATCTCGTTGCGGTTGGTTACCGAAGTTTTCGCCGGCCTGGGTAGCGAGCGGTCGGATTGGCTGTTGCTGGTGAAGCCCCAATTCGAGGTCGGCGCCGCCGAGATCGGCAAGGGTGGGGTAGTTAGATCTGTCGGCGCGCGAGGCCGTGCCGTCAACGATGTCGCAGGCGCATTCATCACCGCGGGCCTGACGACTGTCGGGGCCATGGCGTCGCCGATTGCCGGTAGTGCGGGGAATCGGGAAGCGCTGCTGTGGCTGCGTCGAGATGGTGAACAGGTTACGAGCCGCAAACTGTTTAAGGTTCTCGGCGATGTCTGAGGTACCAAAGATTATCGGGACTGTCGTGCTCAACGGGCGCGATGATGTTGCCGAAGTTGTCGAGAAATTTGCCGCGGAAGCCGAGGCCTTGGGCTTCCACACCGTCGACGCCATCGATGGCAGCCACGATGACCCCCAACCAGAGTTAATCGTTGGCATCGGTGGTGATGGAACGCTGCTTCGTGGTGCCCATCTGGCACATCAACTCGACGTCCCCGTCATCGGCGTCAACCTGGGAACCGTTGGGTACCTCACGGAAGTGGGGCCGGAGAACATCGGGGGGATGCTTCGGCAGCTTGCGGAAGGTGAGCTCGGCGAACAGACGCGCATGGCTGTTGCTGCCGTGCTCCCCGACGGAACAGTTATGCGTGGCATCAACGACGTCGTCATGGAAAAGGTGCAGAGCCAACGCCTCGTTCAGATCTCAGTGGAGGTCAACGGAGAGTTCTTCACTACGTTCCGCTCCGACGGGATCATCGTCGCGACACCGCTTGGCTCCACCGCGTATTCGTTGTCGGCCGGCGGGCCGGTTGTCGACCCCGACCTCGACGTTCTCATCATGACGCCGGTGGCGCCACACAGCTTGATGTCGCGCCCGACCGTCTTCACCCCGGAGACGACCTTGCGGTTCACGGTCGCCACGGAGCGTCAGGTACGGCTAAACCTTGATGGACGGGTTGGCACCGTTTTAGACGAGGGGGAGAGCGTCGTGGTTCGTGCGGGCGGTCGGCCGGTGCGATTCTTGACGATGGGCACCCACCCCTTCCCTCAGGCAGCTCGGCATCAGTTCGGCCTCGACCATGCTTGACGAGTTAATCGTTAGAAATCTCGGGATCATTGAAGAAGCGCACATCGAGCCCGGCCCCGGGCTGGTGGTCGTCACAGGAGAGACCGGTGCGGGCAAGACGATGTTGCTCGGGGCTCTACGCCTTTTGATGGGTACCGCGAGTCGACGGGAGTCAGTGGGACCTTTCGGGGACGAATCAATCGTAGATGGCCGCTTTCTGTTCGAGCCTGAAGAGGAAGTCACCATTAGACGCAGAGTGACCTCTGAGGGCCGGTCGAAGGCATATGTTGATGGGAGCATGGTCCCGGCGAAAGCCCTCCAGGAACGGACCGGAGGGCATGTCGAGGTGGTGGGCCAACATGACCACATGTTGCTCGCGACCCCTAGCGGTGCCAGACGGCTCGTCGACAGCGCCCTGAGCCAGACAGGCAAGAAAGCTGCCGGGACCTACGCCAAAGCCTGGCAGGAGCTTGTCGTGACCCGGCAGAAGCTGGAGCTTCTAGGAGGGGGTCGCCGTGAGTTGGAGCGAGAGCTCGAAGTCGTTCGCTATCAGGCAGAAGAGATCGCAGCTTCAGGGTTTGAGCCGGGCGACGATTCCGAGATGAAGGCCCGGGCCGCCCGACTCCGCAACAGTGAAGACCTGGCGACCGGCCTCGATGCCGCCTTGAAAGCATTGGGCGACGATACGGCCATAAGCCACCTCGGCCTGGCCGCAGCCGAGTTGCGCAGGTTGGGCCGGGTTGACGAGGCGCTGCAGGGCTTCAGCAAGCGGTTGGACGAGCTTGTGGAGGGGATCGGTGAAGTCCAACTCGAGGTGGCTACGGTGGCCGCGGGCCTGGAACACGATCCGGCTGTGCTCGATGCTCTTGAGACAAGGATTCAGAAGCTTGGTGAGCTCCGTCGCAAGTACGGCGAGACCCTGGAGGAGGTCCTGGCTTTTGGGAGCCAGGCCGAGGAGCGAGCTGCCGAGTTGACCGCTCTTCTCGGTACCGCCGATGAGCTGGCTGCGGAGCTCGACGAGAAGACGACTACGGCCGTTGCCGCCGCCCGGGCTTTGACCGCTCAGCGCCTCAAAGCGGGCAAGAGGTTAGAGAAGGACGCGGTGGGCCACTTGCAAGAGCTGGGGATGTCTGACCCCGTCGTTCGCCTCGTGATGAGTGAGGTGGATCTCGGACCCGATGGTGGCGACCGTATCGAGCTTTCCTTCGCTTCTGATTCAGGTCTGACGCCAGGCCCGGCCGCCAAGGTGGCATCTGGCGGCGAGCTGAGCCGTCTCACCCTGGCGCTGCGGCTGGCCGCCGGTATCGGTGATGCCGGGCTGGTGGCATTCGACGAAGTAGACGCCGGTATCGGTGGTGCGACTGCGCTCGCGATGGGCGAGAAGCTGTCCGCCCTCAGTGACGATCGGCAGATCTTCTGTGTCACTCACCTCCCGCAGGTTGCGGCCCATGCCGACACCCATCTGGTCGTGGAACGGGACGGGGCGAGAGCATCGGTGCGGACGGTGGTCGGAGCCGACCGTCTGGCCGAACTGTCCAGGATGCTCGGCGGTTTGCCCGACAGCGAACGAGGCCAACTCCACGCCGCTGAGCTGCTGGAGTCGGCGAGACGCTCCTGATCCCCGCAGATGTGCCAGTGGGTGGCTGGGCGCAGCCAACAGTGGGTTCGGGACCGCGAAATCGCATCCCTCTGTTCCAGTCGGGGCGGTGGTATCATCCGCTCCCAGCCGGCCAGCTGGGAGATTGCCTTGACCAAGTATGTATTCGTCACCGGTGGTGTGACGTCGAGTCTGGGTAAAGGCATCACTGCCGCGTCACTCGCCCGGATCCTCAAATCCCGTGGGCTGTCGGTCGTTCTGCAGAAGCTTGATCCGTACATCAACGTTGACCCAGGAACGATGAACCCGTTCGAGCACGGCGAGGTGTTTGTCACTGACGACGGTGGAGAAACGGACCTCGACCTGGGCCATTACGAGCGGTTCCTTGGAGAAGACCTGCGGCGCGAGTCCAACGTCACCACCGGCGCGGTGTATCAGTCGGTGATTCGCAAAGAGCGGCGTGGCGACTACCTCGGGGCCACCGTGCAGGTCATCCCGCACATCACCAACGAGATCAAGGCACGCATCAGGAAGCTTGCCGGCGACGAAGTTGACGTGGTCATCACCGAGATCGGCGGCACCGTCGGCGATATTGAGAGCCTGCCGTATCTCGAAGCGATCAGACAGATGCGTAAGGATGTCGGGAGAACCAACACCTGTTACATCCACGTCACGCTCGTGCCCTTCCTGTCCACAAGTGACGAGCTCAAGACCAAGCCGACGCAGCACTCGGTCGCGACTCTGCGCAGCACAGGCATCCATCCTGACGTAATTGTCGCTCGGTCCGACAGGGACATCGATGATTCGGTGCGGCGCAAGATCAGCCTCTTCTGCGATGTTGACTCTGATGCGGTTATCAACGCAGTCGACGCCGCCGACATCTACGCGGTACCGCTGGAGATGCATGCCGCCGGGCTCGACCGGGTCGTTTGCCGAACGCTTGAGATCGAAGCTCCCGAGGCCGAGTTGGACAGATGGCGCGACATGGTGCAGCGTCTTGCCCATCCGGAGGAGTCGGTGACGATCGGCCTGGTTGGTAAGTACGTCGACCTACCCGACGCCTATCTGTCGGTTGTCGAGTCGCTCCGTCATGGCGGCTTGGCCAACGCGACGCGAGTGTTAATACGGTGGATCCCTGCCGAAGAAGTCGATGGGCTGCTCGCAGAGTCGCATCTTGATGGGCTGCACGGAATCATTGTTCCGGGCGGCTTCGGAATCCGCGGCGTAGAGGGCAAGATCCACGCGATCCGGCATGCCCGTGAAGAGGCGGTTCCGTTCCTCGGACTGTGTCTCGGCCTCCAGTGCGCAGTGATTGAGTACGCCAGAAATGTCCTCGGTATCACCGATGCTCACAGCACCGAATTCGATCCGACGACGCAGAACCCGGTGATTGATCTCATGCCTGATCAGCACGATGTTGAGGATATGGGTGGAACCATGCGGCTTGGGGTGTACCCGGCGAAACTCAGCGAAGGCTCGCTGGCAATTGAGCTGTACGGCGAACCACTTGTGTACGAGCGGCACCGCCACCGCTGGGAGGTCAACAATCGTTTCCGCAAAGCGCTCGCTGAGGCCGGGTTGCATGCAAGTGGTGTTTCCCCGGACGATCGGTTGGTTGAAGTTGTTGAGATGCCGGAGCATCCCTACTTCATTGCGACCCAGTTCCATCCCGAGTTCACCTCACGTCCGGACCACCCGCATCCGCTCTTTGCTGGCCTAGTCAAGGCCGCCTTGGAGTACAAGCGGGAGTCAAGGGACCGCCGCACGGTGGATGCCGACGTTCAGGCCGAACGCTAGATGGCAGCCGGCACTGGGTTCCGGATACTGGCGACACGTCTCCTAAACGAGACTCCTTTCTTGCGCCTCGAGGAAGTCGACCTCGAGACTCCTGATGGTGACACCGGGAAGAGGACGGTGATCCGCATCGGCGGTGCGGTGTCGGTCGTGCCGGTGGTCGACGATGAGATTGTCCTTATCCGCCAGTACCGCACGCCGTTGGGGAGACCTCTCCTTGAGATTCCTGCGGGCAAGCTCGACATCCCGGGGGAGGACGCTCGGGATGCGGCCGCCCGCGAGTTGGAGGAAGAGGCCGGTTACATCGCGGGCCACCTTGAGTTGGTTTCCGAGTTCTACACCAGCCCGGGCTTTGTAGACGAGCGGATGTCGGTGTTCGTCGCCACCGACTTGACCGCGGTGGATGCCAACCCGATGGGTCCTGAAGAGGTAGCGGCTGAGATCGTGCGGATTCCGATCGCCGATCTCCCGGGGTTGATGCATACCTTCGAAGATGGGAAGACTCTTGTCGGTCTTATGGCCCTATTGCTGTCGCGAGCGGTGGACGGAGATGATGAGAGTCTTATCCCAAAGAGGTCCTGACGCCGGCCGCTTTGAGTGTGGCTGGATCTGATGGATATCGAGCTGGCGATTGAGGAGTTTCTGACAGCGCTGGTCGCAGAACGCGGGCTGGCGGTCAACACCATCGAGGCATACCGGCGCGATCTGAGGCAATACCGGGAGTTCTTGCGTGACCGGGAGGTCGTGACCGTTGAGCAGGTGGCCCCGGCAATAGTTACCGATTTTGTGGGCATGCTTCGCGACCTTGGAGCGGCCGAAGCGACCATAAGCCGCAAGGTCGCGTCGGTACGTGGCATGCATCGGTTCCTTGCCGTGGAGGAGTATGTTTCCATAGATCCGACGGTCCTGTTGGACAGCCCGCAGCGCGCTATCGGCCTACCGAAAGCGCTGTCGATCGAAGAGGTGACGGCCCTGTTGGACGCTGCCGATACGGGCACACCTCTCGGGGGACGTGACGTCGCGCTCTTGGAGTTTCTGTATGCGACCGGGGCGCGGGTGTCGGAAGCGATCGCCCTTGACCAGATTGACGTCGACCTGGACGAAGCAACGGCGATCGTCACAGGCAAGGGCTCCAAGCAGCGACTGGTTCCATTGGGTAGTTTCGTGATTGCTGCCCTTCGTCGGTACTACCCGGCACGCCGAGAGTTCGTGGGAAATGGAACGGACCCCGGTGCCGTGTTCGTCAGTGTCCGGGGACGTCGTCTGACGCGGCAGGCTGTGTGGCAGATTATGAAGAAAACGGGCTCCGCGGCGGGCCTCGACTCTGCCAAAGTGTCGCCACATGTTCTAAGACATTCGGCGGCGACGCATATGGTCGAGGGGGGTGCAGATCTCCGAACTATCCAGGAACTTCTCGGTCACGCTAGTATCTCCACCACACAGATTTACACGAGGGTTTCGCCTCAGCATCTGTACGAGGTCTATGTGTCCTCGCATCCACGCGGCCGGTAAGGGCCGCCAACTGCAGATCCGGAAGGGTTGTCGTGAACACTGACAGCGCCGTCATAGCGTTAAATGAAGAGCGGGAGAAGCTAGTTCGCCAACTGGCCGAGCTCGGCGCGACCGAAACCGGCGAGTTGACGGGCGATGTGGACTACGGGGATGGTTTCGCGGACGCCGCGGCCGCCACGGCGGAGCGCAGCGAGGTGCTCGGCATCGTCGAGAACATGACGAAGATCCTCGCCGACGTGGACCAGGCGCTGGCCAAGGTCGCCGAGGGCACTTATGGCCTCTGCAAGGCATGCGGCAAAGAGATAGGCGCTGCCCGAATGGAGTTCCGTCCGACGTCGCGGTACTGCGTAGATTGCAAGAAACGTCGCTCCGCATAGTCCCGGACCGCGATGACACCTCCTCGCGTACACCACTTCCACAATGACACCACTTCGCACGATTGCGCCACTTCGCAAAATGCCGCCACTTCGTAGACTTCGTCACTTGAGCGGTCGTTTCTTTGGCGTGCTGGTGACCACGCCGTTGGGACCCGCCGAGCAAGACCTCGTCAACGACGCTCTGACCGCCGAGCAGTGCCGCCTGTTCTGGGAGCAAGATCCGATCGACCAGCGCCACGCCTTCGAGGTGTTCCGCCGGGTGGGCGAGAGGCTTGGCGACAACAGCCGCGCCGCCGTAGCTGCCCTCCTGCACGATGTCGGCAAGCGGCACAGCGATGTCGGCGCAGTTGGACGCTCGCTGGCAACGGTCTTCGATACGCTTCACCTGCCCTTACCGGAGGATTGGCGGCGCTATCGGGATCATGAGGCGCTTGGTGCGGCAGACCTCGAGGACATTGGCGCCGACGAGCTTGCGGTGGCCTTCGCCCGGGGTCGGACGGGTCGGCCACAATCGGTCGACCCGGTGGTGTGGGACACGCTGGTGGCAGCCGACGATGCGTAACCTTCACTGCCCGGCGGGGGGAAAAGCCGTGACCAGAGCCCGACCGGTAATAGCATGCCGACCGAGGTGAACACATGAGTTACGAAGTCAAGACAAGCGTCTTCGAAGGCCCGCTAGATCTGCTGCTGCAACTCATTACCTCGCACCAGGTCGAGATCACCGAACTGAGCCTGGTCGACCTGGTCGGCGAGTACTTGCGTCACCTAGATGCGATGGGCAACATGGACATCGAGGTAACCAGCGAGTTCCTCCTGATAGCCGCCACGCTTATCCAGATGAAGGCCCGGTATCTGTTGCCGGACGATCGCGAGATAGACCTCGACGACGAGTTGGCGTTGGCCGAGGAACGTGACCGGCTTTTGACCCGGTTGCTGGCGTGCCTCACCTTCAAGGACGTGGCAGCGGTATTGGCGCACCGTTTCGAAGGGAACGCAAGGTTTGTTCCCCGGCTCGCTGGTCTCGACCCGGACATCACGCCGCTGCAGCCCGAGGTCAGGCTCGGCATCGATCTCAAGCAGTTCGTTGCCATTGCCGAACGCGCCTTCCAGGCTGCACCGGACGAACCGGATCTGGACCATCTCGATCTGGAGCTGCCATCTGTCGGCGACGCAATCGCCGATGTGCGCCTCCGGGTGGCCGCAGCCGTTGAGACTGAGTTTGATGAGCTGGTGGCGCACTGTGACCGGACAATTGACGTGGTTGCCTACTTCCTGGCTTTGTTGGAACTCGCCCGTTGGGGAGTAGTCAGCGTCGAACAGGAACATCGGGATGCACCGATCCGCATCGTGAGCAAGAGCGCCAAGGGATACGACAATGCCCAGCTACAAAGCGAGTGGAGTGAATGATGGAACTGCGGGCGCTTATCGAATCAATACTGTTCGTGGCCGAAGATCCGGTACCGGCGACCGAGCTTGCCGAGGTCTTGGAGCAGCCGCTCGATGTGGTCAAGGAAGAGCTGGCGGAATACACCGCAGACTTGAACGCTGCCGGCCGGGGGCTGGTGCTCCGCGAGCTGGCCGGGGGTTGGCGGTTGTTCACCCACCCCGACGCCCGCCCGTATCTTGAGAGGTTTGCGGCCACCGACCGGGTAGCCCGGCTGTCGAAGGCAGCCCTCGAAACCCTTGCGGTGGTTGCTTACAAACAACCCGTATCGCGCGGCCAGGTCGCAGAGATCCGCGGAGTCGACTCGGAGAGAGCGCTCCGCACCCTCGAACGCCGGCGTCTAATCCCGCAAATTGGTATTGCTCCGGGGCCGGGGCAGGCACTTTTGTACGGTACTTCGCCGCTGTTTTTGGAGAAGCTGGGATTGCGCGGGCTCGACGAACTTCCGCCGCTAGCCGATCACGTTCCGCCGGCAGATGTTCTGGATGCGTTGGAGAGGCCCTTCCGTCCGGAGGAATCATCGATAGACTCCAAAAACTCATAGCTCACAGCGGCTTGATGTCTCGTCGCAAGGCCGAGGAGCTCATCCGTGACGGCCGGGTAACCATCGACGGCAATGTCGCGGTGCTGGGGGACCGGGGCGACCCTCTGGCGGTCAAGGTCGCTGTCGACGGGGTACCGCTTCCGGTGCGACCCGACCTTGAGTACGTGCTGCTCAACAAGCCGCAGAACGTCATCAGCACCGCTGCGGACCCGCAGGGTCGCGAGACCGTCACAGACCTGGTTGATGTCGGGACGAGGGTGTACCCGGTCGGCAGGCTGGACGCAGACTCCGAGGGTTTGCTGATCCTTACCAACGACGGGACTTTGACCAACCTGGTCACTCATCCCAGCAACAAGGTAACCAAGACGTACCTGGCGCTGGTCGTTGGGAACCCGGGCACGCGGACGATCCGGGCGTTGCTGGAGGGCGTGGAGCTCAAGGACGGACTAGCTCGGGCCGCCGGTGCGCGGGTCATTGATAGATACAAGTCGGGGGCTCTGGTCGAGGTGGTGATGACCGAAGGGCGCAAGCGTGAGGTGCGCCGGATGCTCTCCGAACTGGGCCATCCCGTGGAACGTCTGGTACGTACCGCGATCGGCCCTCTCCAGGACAAGGAACTGGGGCCTGGCTCGTGGAGGAAGTTGACTCTCGACGAGGTGCGAGCGCTGTATGCGTCCGCCGGCGCCACATGGGAAGATGGCCCCGAGATCATCGAAACGGACGTTGTGGAATGACTGAAGACGATCTGGTGACGGTCGAGGGACCGCGGCGACCCTTCGCCGCAGGTATTGAGGTGCCGGGAGACAAGTCGTTGTCGCACCGGGCCATGATCCTGTCCGCGATGGCAACCGGGACCAGCTTGATTGAGAAGGCAGCCACCGGGCGTGACGTTGCTTCGACTCTCAAGATTGTTGAAACTCTGGGCGTTGCCGTCGATGGCGGCACCCTGCGTTCCCCGGGTATCGAACAATGGCAGCTGGACCCCGGCGACCTCGACTGTGGCAACTCGGGCACGACGATGCGTCTCATGGCAGGTGCGCTCAGCGGATCCCCGGTGACGGCGACATTGATAGGCGACGGGTTCTTGATGGGCAGGCCGATGCGACGGCTCGTGGACCCGCTCGAGGCGCTGGGAGCGGAGGTCGCACTGACCGATGACGGCACGGCGCCGCTCACGGTAAAGGGTGCCGGCCGCACCCGAGCAGCCGAGGTGTCGATCCCGATGGCATCGGCCCAGGTTCGCTCGGCTTTCGAATTCGGAGCACTGCAGGGCGACGGTGAGTCCACCGTTACGAGCCCTCCCGGCTACCGGGACCACACGGAACGGTGGTTGGCGACCCTGGGCCTTGGCAAGAAGGAGTCGGCGACAACTTTCCGGATCTACCCCGGGCCCGTACCGCCGTATCATTACAAGATTCCGGGAGATCCTTCTTCGGCTGCGTTCTTGTGGGCCGCGGCGGCGGTTGTTGACGGTGCGGAAGTGATTACACCCGGCATCTCACTGAATGCGGGACGGATCGGCTTCCTGGAGATTCTGGAGACAATGGGGGCGACCGTCTCGGGCGAGGTAACCGGTGCCATCCTCGGGGATCCTGTCGGTACCGTTTCAGTGAAAGGAAATGGGCTGAGGGGAACGACTGTGGCGGGGGCCTTGACCGCAGCGGCCCTTGATGAGCTTCCGCTGCTGGCGGTCGTGGCGTCTTACGCCGAGGGCACGACGACGGTGATGGACGCCGCGGAGTTAAGGGCAAAGGAGAGCGACCGCATCGAGACGACGGTCGCCATGGTCAATGCACTGGGTGGTGGGGCACAGGCCCGGGATGATGGTTTTGAAGTACTCGGCCTCGGTTGGCTAGACGGTGGCCTGGTGGAAGCCGGGGGAGACCACCGCATCGCAATGGCTGCCGCGGTGGCTGCGACTGGTACCACCGGGTCGGTTACGATCTCGGGAGCTGAAGCGGTCGGGGTGTCCTGGCCGAGGTTCTTTGAAGCGTTGGAGGCGTTGTGGTCATCGCGATAGACGGTCCGGGTGGGGTCGGGAAGTCGACAGTAACCCGGAGATTGGCAACGTTGTTGGGAGTCGAGTTCCTCGACACCGGCGCGACCTACCGGGCAGCGACGGTGGCCGCACTGCGGAGCGGCGCCGACCTCGATAGTGAGGAGGAAGTCCTCGATGCGGTGCAACGAAGCGACATCGCCTACAAGAACGGCGTCATCCTGCTCGACGGAGAATCGGTCGCAGACGCCACCCGATCTGAGGAAGTGACCCAGGCCGTCAGCGCTGTTTCGGCTTTTCCGTCGGTGCGGGAGCACGTCGTGAAAATACAACGCAACTGGGTCACCACCCGGGGAGGAAGCGCCGTGGTGGAAGGGCGCGATATCGGCACTGTGGTCTTCCCTGAGGCCCCGGTAAAGGTCTTTCTGACCGCTGATTCAGCCATCCGCGCCGCCCGCCGCGCGGGAGACACCGAAGCCGCCAACCTCGAAGTTGCCGACATCGTCGCCGACCTCAACCGACGCGACCACGCCGACTCGACCAGAAAGACCTCGCCCCTCCGCCCCGCAGACGACGCCATCACGATCGACACCACCGAGATGCCGATCGAAGACGTAGTAAGCGCAGTGTTAGGCCTGATCGCCAAGCACATCGAAACAGGCTCCTAGTGCACTCCCCTACGCGTGACGCGGATCGGCTGATCATTCCGCCCAGATGATGTCACCGGTATCGATGGGCGCGTTGGACACAGTCTCTCGCACAAGGCCGCGCAGCAGCGTGACCCGGCGAAAGCGTGCCGGGACGGACTCCGCGGTAAGGAAGTCGGACCCGTTCATCAATTGATAGTGGAGATGTGAGTACACGGTGGCTGCTCCCGAGAATCCAATCCTGCCGAGCAGGTCACCGGGCTCCACCTGTTCGCCCACCTTCACGTTCACGCTGCCGGCCAAGAAATGAAAAAGGTGGCTGTATTCGCGATCGTTGTGTTGGATCACGACGTAGTTACCGGCGAGGTCGTGGACACGGCCTTCCGCCACAGCGGCATCAAAGTCGAAGGGGCTCTCATAGTGGTCTGGCCGTCCGTCGATGGCGACCACCACTTTCCCCGCGGCCGGCGAGAAGACGGGTGCCCCGTCTGAGTAGAAGCGCGTTGCATCCGGGAAGCGGAAGTCGTAATTGGCATCTCGCTCGTCGCCCGGCATACGGCGGGTGTTTCCGTCCTCTCCGATGTGGACGAAGTCGAGTGCGTAGCGGGCGAAGTTGGTCTCCATGGCGCCTCCAGTGGCGACACGGGCGATGTTCATGTCGAATCTCCGGTGGTGAGAGAAGTAATCGTGTCCGTCGAGCACTGTGACCAGACCTCTCACCGGTAGAGCGAGTTCCACGCTTTGCTGATAGGCCACCGGCGTGACGATGACATGTCCGTAGTGGAACTCCTCAAGCGTCTTGTGGTCACGGAAAGTCAACATGTAGCGCAGATGGTCGATTGGTATCTCCGCCGGGAATGTGTGGAATGGGTTGAAGAGATCGAGGCGCTGGGTTCCCAGGATCCGGGTCGCCACAAGCGTTTCGATGCCGGCGGGGCCGACTGCGTTACGGTTGTCTGGCCGTCCGTCGATGGCGACCACCACTTTCCCCGCGGCCGGCGAGAAGA
>PVMS01004473.1_pt1 | contig 12265 bp, 11 predicted proteins | sample 1853461 | NCBI WGS metagenome assembly PVMS01 (sample SAMN08582032, study PRJNA380276) | Marine sediment metagenome, whole genome shotgun sequencing project. | isolation source: ocean sediment barecode stripped | collected 2017
CACGAGGTCGGCGGCGTGGAGTCCCACAACGAGGCTGCCATCGGGGTTGCGACCCATCTCAGCACCGGAAGCGTCGAGCCGAGCAACCGCCTCGTCGAGCACGACGAGAGCATCCGGGTTGGTCAGGTCGCCTTCAACGAATACGAAGCTCGAACCCTCACCGCCGGTCGGGAAATGCTCCCGGGCCAGTTCGATCGACTTCACCATGTCGGTGTCGGACGACAGGAAGTCGGTGAGTTCGAACCCAGAGTTGACCTGGAGGGCCGCGAAGAGACCGGCCGCCCCGATCATGAGGACCACCGGGATCGTGATCACCCGCCACTTGGCCAGACCGTGCACCACCGTTCCGGCCGAGCGCAGGCCGTGTGCGGAGCCCCGGTACTCGAGATGCAGGGTCCTGCCTTGCACGAGCGCCCGATGGTTCCGGCGGCGGGTCAGGAGCGCGGGGATCCCGATGAGGGCGACGAGCACGATCGCGAAGGCGGCGACACCGATCGCCGGCATCACGGCGGCGAGCGCAACCGCAAGGCCGCCGACGATCGCCACGATGACCATGGCTGCGGCGTAGAAGACCCTGGAGAACCGTTTCATCGGGTTCGGTCCGACGAAATCCTCGATGCCGATGAGCACCCGGGGCGCCACCTGGCCGAGGATCAGGTACGCCCATCCGAGGGCGATGGCGGATCCGATCCCGAACTCGATGATCGCTTCCGTCCCGGACGCCGCGTTCGCCATGAACGCCGCGATCGACGAGGAGACGGCGAGGAGCAGCGCGGTGAAGACGGCGGCCATGCCCGCCGGGTACGCCCGCTTCGGGGCGAGGCCGTCGTCGACCTCTGCTTCCCGGACCCGACCGACGGCGTGGATGTAGAAGTCGACACCGAAACTGATCATCGCGATCGGCACGATGAAGGCGAGGAGCAGCGAGCCCATCTTGAGGCCGACGAGCGCCGAGGTTCCGTACGCAGCCAAGGTGGATGCGGCGAGACCGGCGGCCACCACGACCGCCGACCAGTACGACCGGTGGACGACCGCGATCAGGATGATGATCAACGCAACGGCGAGGAAGATGAACGGGGCCGACTTCTGCGTGGCTTCGGCGAAGGTGCTGTCTCCGTCGATCGCGATCCCGATCGACGTCGTGTGTTCGGCGCCATCGCGGAACTCGGCCTGGAGGTCGCGGAGCCAGATCTCGCCGTCGGTGTATTCGGCGAAGGTCGCGTCGTCGTAGGCCACCTGCGTCGTGAAGGCCGGGGCGACCCAAACCGGTCCGTCGGGACCCTCGGTGACGACGGCTTGCTCCGACAGGGAAAAGGCCATCTCCGCGTACGGAGCGTCGTCGGCGAAGACGGCGGCCAGCGCCTGTTTGACCTCGGCATCCGTGGCGTCCGCCAGGCCGTTCGGAAGTGCACCTTCGACGACGTCGACGATCGACAGGACTCCCGGGATCGATGCGCCGGTGCCGGCGTCGTATCGCTCGGCGAGATGCTCGGCATTCGTCTCGGACGTGAGCACCCGTCTCTCCGCAGCGGACCACTCACGGAACGCATCCGCGGTGAGCACATCGCCGCCGTCGGCGGCTTCGGTGATGAACGTGGCTTGCGAGATCGTCGATTCGGATCGGAGCGTGGCCTCGGCCCGCTCGGCGACCTCGAACATCTCGCCCCCCGGATCGAAGTTGGGCTCATCCGAGTTGGCAACAACCGGCCCGATCACACCCAACCCGATCACGACCAGCACCAAAGCCGCTGCCACCAGCCGGATGTGCCGTCCTACCCAGTCGTAGATGCGATGGGTGCGCTTGGTTTCCATGTCTTCCTCCCGGATGCCACAAGACTTCTCGAACGTCTGTGTCATCGTCGGGGAACACGGAGCGGGTCACCATTGGGTATCTCCCGCTACCGACCCCGAGGATCTCAGGGTCACCTCAGGGGAAGCCCGGAGAGGGGGTCGCGGGTCGCGAGTCAGAGGTCACGAGTCGTGGTACGTGATACCTCGTACGTGATACGCCCCTCCCGGCGTGCCGCGAGGCGGGCGGTGATGATCGGGCGGAGGCGGACGCCGACGATGGCGATCACCAGCACGATGATCTGGGCGTACACCGTCGAGATCCAGAACTGGAGCACTGCGAGTGAGCCTCCCAACACCACCGCGGCGGACACCAGGCCGGCGAGCGATCCCCGGCCGCCGAGGATGACGACGAGGAACGAGTTGACCAGGAAGAGAGAACCGAACGAGGGGTTCAGCGTCGCGATGGGTGCGATCAGGGCGCCGGCGAGGCCGGCGAGGCCCGACCCGATGGCGAACAACCGCGTTCGCATCGATGCGGTCCGGATCCCCATCGTCTCGGCAAGGGTCGGATTGCGCACCGTGGCCCTGGCGTAGAGCCCGAACTTGGTGCGATCCAGGAGCAACGCCACCAGCGCGACGAGCACGATCGATGCGATCACCAACGTCATCCGCCACAGCGGGACGTTCATCCCGGCGAGGACGAACGACCCTCCGATCGGATCGTCGACGGTGCGCGGATTCGCCGTGTAGATGAGTTGGACGATCTGCCTGAGCACGAGGGCGACGCCGAACGTCGCCAGCAGAGTGTCCAGGGGACGGTCGTACAAGAACCGGAGGATGCCGCGCTCCACCGCAACCCCTACGACCGCGGCAACGAACGGTGCGGCGACCATACCGAGCACGACGCTCCCGGTCGACTCTTGAAGCTCGAACGCGGTGTAAGCCCCGATGAGGATGAACTCGCCGTGCGCGAGGTTCACGATGTCGAGCAGGCCGAACGTGAAGTGGAGCCCAAGCGAGATGAGCACGAACACGGCGATGAGCGCGGCGATGTTGAACGTATCCGCGGGCAGGATCCCGGCCACGACGACGCTCGTGAGTCCACTCACAAGGCGAGCCTCCGCTCCAGGGTCCCTTCGTCGTGGAGAACATCGAGGTTCCCCGATTCGACGATCCGCCCGTGTTCCAGGACGTAACCCCGCGACCCCAGCGTCAGCACGATGTCGATGTTCTGCTCGACCAGCAGTACCGCGGTTCGTTCGGCAAGGGCTCGGATCGCCGGGATGAGCTCGGCCACGACGACCGGCGCCACCCCCTCAGTCGGTTCATCCATCAACACGACCTCGGGCTCGACGATCATCGCCTGGGCGATACCGAGCATCTTGCGCTCTCCGCCCGACAGGGTCTGCGCTTCCTGGCCGAGCCGGACTCCGAGCACCGGGAACAACGCTGCCGCCGCGGCGATCCCGGCTTCCAGGTCACGTTCGTGGAGCGCGATGGCGAGGTGCTCGCGCACCGTGAGCCCCGGGAACACCGCATCATCCTGGGGCACCCAGACCATCCCGGCACGGTTGATGCGCGATCCTCTCCAGCCGGCAACCTCGACGCCGCCGAGCAGGACCGCTCCCGATTTCGGGATGACCCCCATGAGTGCTCGGAGCAGCGTCGTCTTGCCGGCCCCGTTGCGGCCCATCAAACACACCACCTCGCCGCGGCCGACGGTCACCGACACGTCGCGCAGAACCGTTGCCGATCCGTACCCGGCGTATACCTCCTTGACCTCGAGAGCTTCGGTCAATGCAGCCTCCCCAGGTACGCGGCCTGCACCTCGACGTTCTCCTGGATGTCGGCGACGGCGCCGGAGGCGAGGATGCGGCCACGGTGCATCACCGTCACTTCGTCGCTCACGAGACCGATGAACTCGATGTTGTGTTCGACGATGATCATCGCCTGGACGGCGTCCCGAGCCTGGATCTCCCGCAGCAACGTCGCGGTACGGCGGCTCTCGGAGGCCGTCATCCCCGAGGTTGGCTCGTCGAGCAGGAGCAGGCTTGGTTCGGTCAGGAGCACCATCCCGATCTCGAGCCACTGCCGTTCGCCGTGGCTCAATTCACTCGCCCGGCGGGAGCGGACGTCCCGCAACTCGACCAGGTCGAGAGCCCGTTCCATCCGTTCGGTGTCGTCCCCGGCTCCGTCGCGGCGGCTCTTGGGAATGGCGCCGAGCAGCAGGTTCTCCTCCACCGTCAGGCCGGCGAAAACGCTCGCGACCTGGAACACGAGTCCCATCCCGGAGCGGGCACGATGGGATGCCGGTGTCCAGGTCACATCGATGTCCCGGAACCGGATCGTCCCCAGATCGACGGCGCACTGCCCGTAGATGAGGTGGAGCAGGGTGCTCTTGCCGGCGCCGTTGGACCCGATGAGACCCCGCATCTCCCCACGTTCGAGTTGTAACGACACGTCGTTCACGGCGCGCAGGCCGCCGAAACTCTTGCTCACATGCTCGACGCTGAGGACCGTCATTCGTCGCTCCCCCGGTTGAGGAACCCGAAGATCCCGGCGGGGAGCACGAGGATCACCACGACCAGCAACACGCCGACGATCACCAGCCAGGTGTCGAGGAGTCGGCCGCTCGAGAGCGTGTTGTTGAGGTAGGGCAGCACCATGGCGCCGACGATGGGACCAAGCAGCGTTCCTCGTCCTCCGAGCGCGACCCAGAGCAGAACCGAGGTGGAGGCGGCCACACCGACTGCGGCCGGTGCAACGATCCCCAACTGGGTGTAGAAGAGCGAGCCGGCACCGGCGGCGATCATCGCGGAGAGCGCGAACACCAGACGCTTGACCCGGGCCACGTCGTATCCGAGGAGGTCGACGCGGTCCTCGTTCTCCCGGATGCCGCGCAGGACCAACCCGGAACGAGACGCGACGAATCGGCGCACGGCCAGGTAGGTGACGATCAGGACGAGAGCGGCGAACACGTAGAAGCCGAGGCCCTTGTGGAACGAGAACAGCCCGGGGATGCCGAGTCGCGAATCCATGAGGATGCCGTTCCGGCCGCCGGTCACCGCGCCTCCGGCGGCGGCAAGCCTTTCGACCATCACCGCGACGGCCAGCGTGACGACGGCGAATTCGACACCGCGCAGAGCGAGACGTCCCGAGAACACGAAGAAGCCCATCGCCAGCGCGAGGACGGCGGCCGCCCCGATCGCGGCGATGAACGCGACCCAGTACGGGAGGGGCAGGAATCCGGTATCGCGGGTCGTGAGGATGGCGACGACGTAGGCGCCGCCCCCGAAGAAGACGGCGTGGCCGAACGTGAGCATCCCGCCGTACCCCCAGATCAGGTCGACGGAGATCGCGAACACGGCGAGGAGCAGGTATCCACCGAAACGTTCGATCGAGGCCTGATCGTGGACGACAAGGGGCAGCACGACGATGGCGCCCAGGATCGCGGCCTCGACGATCCGGCGTGCCGCGGCGGGACTCATTCGGAATCGGCGGCGCGTCGACCCCTCAGGGGTCTCGTCGGTCAGAGACTGCAATCTTCCTCTGGATCCTGATTCGGGAAGCTGTCGACGAGCTCGTACCGGCCGTCCACGGCGTTCACGACGTAGATCGTCTGCTTGAGGTGGTGGGACGACATCATCTCGACGGTACCGGTGGGGCCTTCGTGTTTCAGGCCGACGAGTGCGTCGGCGACCGCGTGCGAATCGGTGGAACCGGCCTGCTCGACGGCCGCCTTGTACAGGTACACCGAGTTGTACGCACCCATGCTCTCTCCCCCCGAAGGAATGGCGCCTTCGCCGTACTCAGCCTCGTACCCGGCCAGGAAGTCGGCAACCCCGGGCCCGTCGGCGATCGTGAAGAACGGCAACGCCGTGTAGCTGCCCTCGGCCAGGTCGGCGATCCCGCGGTAGTCCGGGTCACCGAGGAACGTCGTGAAGACCCCCTGTCCCTCGAGGAGACCGGCGTCGTCGAGCGCCTTGAGGGCGGCGCCCCAGATCGCGGGATACAGGGAGAAGATGTAGGACGGTTCGGCGTCCCGTACCTCCTGAACCAACTCCGTGAAGTCCTCGGCGATCAGTGGCAGGTACAACTCGGACACCACCGCACCACCGTTCTCGGCGATGATCGGGGCGGCGATCTCGAAACTCCGGTGCGGCCACACGTAATCTGCGCCGAAGAGCATCGCATCGGCACCGAACCGCTCCTGGAGCAGCGGGATCATCGGTCGGATCTGCTGGGCGGGGACCGCCCCGAACGAGAAGAACAGGTCGTGGCACTTCCCACCCTCGTAGGTCTCGGTGTAGAACAACAACGTGTCCCCGTCGACGGCCACGGTCTTGTAGGCAGCGTCGTTGGCGTCGGAACCGATGGGACCGATCACCAGGTCGACGTCGTCCGTTTCGACCAGTTTGCGTGACTTCTCGACCGTCGCCGTGACGTCGGTCTGGATGTCCTCGACGATCACCTCGATCTGCCGCCCGTCGATCCCGCCCGCGTCGTTGATCTCGTTGATGGCCAGCTTCGCGCTGTTCGCCAGACTGGTGCCGTAGGTCGTGAACGGACCGGTGAGGTCGGCGATGATCCCGATCTTGACCGGTCTCGTCTCGCCGCCGTTCCCTTCCGTGTCGGAGCCGCCGCAGGCGGTCGCCAGGAGCGTCACCGCGAGCACGATCACGATCATCCTCGAGGTGATCACGCGCGCACGCCCAACAGTGTTCCTCCACTCGGTCGGATTCGTCCCGGCCGGCACTCGACTTCGCACCGAAGCCCTCCGAGCCATCGCCACAGGGTGGACCATCCATGATACCGGCAAGGACATCGGACACGGGTCCCGATTGTCGTGCGAGCCCTGGGCTCGTAGTGCTGGAGAGCGTCACTGTAGTGCTGGAGAGCGTCACTGGCAGCCCAAGGTTCGGTGACGGTCCAAGCGGTGGCAGAATCGAAGCGTGGCCGACGCCTACACCGGCACCCACAAAGTACTCACCGCCCAGGTGCGGCGCGACCTCGACCGAATGGGGCTGACCGGGACGGTGCTCGATCGCATCCTGGCGCTCCGCAAAGGGATCACCGACCCGGAGCTCGGAGACACGGCAACCCGCGCCGCTGCGGCCCTCGAAGAGCTCGGAGCCGCGATCCGGGTCTGTGTCGACGATCCCGGACACGGCGCCCTGCGCTTCCGGGCCCACCTCGAAGGGCTCACCAGGTCGCGCTGCTCCTCGACGCCGCAGATGGAGGAGAGGGAGAAGGAGAGGCAGCGGACGCCGCCGAGCTGGCGGCAGCGGCCACCTTGCTCACCGGACGGTACCTCGACCCGGACTACCGGCCGGAACGCGACCCGCGGTTCACCGCGACGATCGACCGGCTCCTCGGCGCCGACCTCGACGTGTGACACTGGGTCGCCCACACCCCAGGGTTGGCCGTACCGATCGCCATACCCGGGCGGCCTTCAGGTGACGGCAGTGATCTCTCCACCGCTCAGGGCTCGACCGAGGATCGAGATCCTTTCCGGCACCGCCCGGTAGTACACCCACCTGCTCCGCTTCTCCCGATCGACGAGCCCGGCGTCGTGGAGGACCCTGAGATGGTGGCTCACCGTGGGCTGCGACAGGCCCAGCGGCTCGACCAGGTCACAGGCACAGACTTCATCGCGCGCAGCGATCAGGCTGAGCAGACGGAGTCGCGCCGGATCGCCGAGCACACGGAACCAACCGGCCAAGGTCTCCGCCTCGGTCGATCGCAGCGGGCTCTCGAGAAGCGGCGCGCAGCACTGGGTCACGATCTGCATCCCGCTCATCGGCACGACCTCATGTCCTTCATGGGACCTCGCCTCGACTTTTCGACGTTCATCAATATACCCTTGACTTATCGATACTCGTCGATGTATCGTACTACTTATCGATGACCATCGATATGTTGACACAGATCAGCCATGAGGAGAAGCAAATGAGCGACACCACCACGAAACAGGCCGTCAGAGATCGCTACGCGTCCGCGGCCCTCCAGTTCCTCGAAGGCGACACCGGAGGATGCTGCGGGCCGGACTGTTCCTCCCGCGACACCGCCAAAGCCGATCAACCGGGGTTCGGGGCCTCCGTCTACGAGGCGCTCGATGCCGAACAGCTCCCCGACACCGCAGCACTGGCATCACTCGGCTGTGGCAATCCGTTCGCCGTTGCCGAACTCGCTGCAGGGGAAACCGTGCTGGATCTCGGCTCCGGTGCCGGCCTCGACGTCATGCTCTCGGCACGCCGGGTCGGACCCACCGGGATGGCGTATGGGCTCGACATGACCGACGAAATGCTGGAGTTGGCCCGCCGGAACCAGGCCGAGGCCCGCATCGCCAACGTTGAGTTCCTCAAGGGCGACATCGAGAACATCCCACTCCCCGATGGTTCGGTCGACGTGATCATCTCCAACTGCGTGATCAATCTGTCCGTGGACAAGCCACAGGTGCTGCGCGACGCTCACCGGGTCCTCGCGCCCGGCGGGCGATTCGCCGTCTCGGACGTCGTCACCTTGCGCGAGTTCACCCCGGAGGAGAAGGCGGACATGGCGAGTTGGACCGGCTGTATCGCCGGGGCCCTCACCAGCGCCGAATACGAGTCGGGCCTGGCCGCAGCCGGATTCTCCAACATCACGGTCGAGGCGACGCACGACCTGGGCCCCGACGTGGTCAGCGCGATCATCCGGGCGACCGCCTGAGCAGCCTCGACCCGTCGGGCCAGCGTGCCGTCGCCGGCGCGGTCGCTCTCCAGATGCCGTTCTGACCAGAGCCGCCGTCGACCGGAGCGACCGTTGGTAGGCTCGACGCAGCCGATCGAAGGGAGACGGGGGCGTGGAGATCGAAACCATCGATCGTGACGAATTGAAGGCCAAGCTCGACCGGGGCGACGATTTCAAGCTGGCCATGACACTCCACGAGTGGGCCTTCGCGGCGGCCCACATCCCGGGTTCGATCAGCGTCACGTCACCGACCGAAGCAGCACAACAGCTCGATCCGGAAGATGAGATCGTCGTCTATTGCTCGGACGTGGACTGCGTCGCCAGCAAGATCGCCTACCGGGCCCTACGCGAGGCCGGGTTCCCCAACGTCCGTCGCTATGCCGGCGGCCTCAGCGATTGGCAGGATGCCGGGTATCCGCTCGACGGCGACCGCGTCCCCGCATGATCACCCCGAAGGCGCCCGGAGGAGCCGCGCCCCGCTGATGGATCCGATCGAGCGACGTGTCCGAGAGACCCTTGCCGCATCGGACGTTCCCTTCGAGTTGATCGACTGCGACCCGAGCCTTGCGGACACCGCCGAGTTCTGCGCCGCCTACGGCTATCCGCTCGAGCAGTCGGCCAACACCATCGTGGTCGCATCCAAACGGCCCCGGGGTGTCAACGCCGCGTGCGTGGTGCTCGCTCCCACCCGGCTCGACGTCAACCGGCGGGTGAGGGAAGTCCTCGACGTCAAGAAACTCTCGTTCGCCTCGCCCGAGGTGACCGCCGACCTGACCGGTATGGCGATGGGAGGCGTAACACCCATCGCCCTCCCCGAGGATCTCCCGGTTCTCGTGGACTCCCGGGTCATGGATTCCGACTGGATCATCGTCGGCGGCGGAAGTCGATCCCTCAAGGTCAAGCTGTCGACCGGCTACTTCTCGTCCCTCGTCGCCGCGCAGATCGTCGAAGGTCTGGCCATCGTCCCCAGCACGGTGAGCGGGATCGACCCACCGTCCCGGGATCGCGACGAGTAGGTCCACGCCTTCATGCCGCGGAACACCCAGCCCCCCTCAGCGGCGATCTTCGACCTCGGCGGGGTGCTGATCGACTGGAACCCGCGGCACCTGTACCGCAAGCTCTTCGCCGACCGTACCGCCATGGAGGAGTTCCTTTCCACGGTGTGCACGCCGGAGTGGAACTCGACCCTCGACGCGGGATACCCGATCGCAGACGCCGTCGCCACACTCTCGGCTGTCTACCCGGACCGCGCCCCACTCATCGAGGCCTACTCGGAGCGATGGGGTGAAATGCTCGACGGACCCCACGACGCCACGGTCGCCATTCTCGACGAACTGCGCGATCGAGATGTCCACCTCTACGCCCTCACCAACTGGTCCGCCGAGACCTTCCCCATCGCCATCCAACGGTTCGAGTTCCTCGGTTGGTTCGAGGACATCGTCGTGTCCGGCAGCGAGGGAGTCGTCAAGCCCGACAGCGCGATCTACGACCTCGCCATCGAACGATTCGCGATCGAGCCGCACCGTACCGTGTTCATCGATGACGCCCCTGCGAACGTCGCGGCCGCGACCCGCGCCGGTTTCCACGCACACCACTACCGAGACGCTGCCCGGCTTCGCGCCTATCTGCGTCGATGCGGGTTGCTCGACGGCCCGGGGGATCAGCGTGCTTGAGGTCCGTAGATCTCGAGGAACTTTGGGCCGGCAGCGACAACCAGTGTCGCTGGGAACCCGGGGTTCGCAACAACGCTCCGGTGGGGAGGATCCATGACATCGCCGCGGACCGCTGGGGCCGTCATCTGCGGGGCCGGCATCGCCGGGGTGGCGGCGGCGTACTACCTGACGGTGCGCTACGGCGTGTCGAACGTGGTCATCTGCGACCCGCGGCCGCCGCTGACGCTCACGAGCGACAAGTCGACCGAGTGTTATCGCAACTGGTGGCCCAACCCGCCGATGGTCGCGTTCATGAACCGGTCGATCGACCTGCTCGAGGAGGTGGCGATCGAAAGTGGGAACGCCATCCGGCTCAGCCGCCGCGGGTACCTCTACGTCACGGGAGATGACAAGAACCTCGCGGACATGATCGGATCCGCACACGTCACCTCCGCCGCCGGAGCGGGACCGATCCGGCGCCACGACGAGGCACGAAGCGACCCCGCTTACGCCCCGATCTCGACCGACACCTGGCAAGGTCAGCCCACCGGAGCAGATCTATTCGTCGGGCCGGAAGCGGTGGGAGCCAGATTCCCCTATCTCACCGATGTCGCACGTGGAGCGATCCACGTGCGGCGGGCAGGTTGGCTCAGCGCGCAACAGCTCGGCGTGTGGATGCTCGCACGGGCGAGAGATCACGGTCTCACCCTCGTGCCACGCACCGTGGTCGGCGTCGATGCCCGCAACGGAGCGGTGAGTGCCGTTCGACTCGATGATGGGAGCGTGATCGACACGGACCGGTTCCTGAACGCGGCCGGCCCCCTGCTCCCCGAGGTTGGGAACATGGTCGGCACCTCACTCCCGGTCCATTCCGAGGTCCACCTGAAGGTTGCCTTCAAGGATCACCTGGGCGTGATCCCCAGGGAGGCTCCGATGCTCATCTGGACCGATCCCCAGCGTCTCGATTGGTCGGAGGAGGAGCGCACGATCCTCTCCCGAGAAGGCCGCGACGACCTGCTCGGCACGATGCCCGCGGGATGCCACGGGAGACCGGAAGGCGGACCGGATTCCCCGTGGGTCCTGCTGCTGTGGGAGTATCGGACGGACATCAGGAAACCGAGTTGGCCCCTCCCGCTCGACCCGCTGTACTTCGAGACGGTGCTCAGAGGTATGGCAACGATGATTCCCGGGTTGTCCGCGTATCGGGAACGTCTCCCCGAACCGATCGTGGACGGCGGTTACTACACGAGAACTATCGAGAACCGCCCGCTGATCGGCCCGATGGGCCCCGCAGGTTCCTATGTGGCGGGTGGGCTCTCGGGGTTCGGCATCATGGCGGCTTGCGCCGCGGGTGAGCTCGCCGCGATCCACATGACCGGGCACGACCTGCCCGCTTACGCCTCAAGTTTCCAACTCGACCGCTACCAAGACCCCAACTACCGCCGTGAGATCGATGCGATGACCGACTCCGGCCAGATCTGAGCCGGCCGAATCGACGGCGGCAAGGCCAGCCCGAACGCGGTCGGGTCGCTCACCTCACGGCGAACGACCCGACCGACCCTCACCTGGCGGTTGACCGTCGTCGGAAATCCAACAGCGGCTCGAGCTTCTCACGGCTCGCATACGCGAAACCACCTCGAGCGACTCGAGGCCCACGGCCAACACGTCAATCACGGACCATGTGCGCCATGACCCGAGCCCTCGACCCAAGGATGCCATGGTCATCTCTACAGAGTGTCTCTCTCCCTGCCGGGACACGTCGGGGACCATCCGCTCACCTCCCGCTCACCCTCACCATCCCAGGGCGACGGCCTGAAACCCAAGCACAGCACGGGAAACCGCGACCGCAGAAGGAAAAACGATCCAGCGCAGCGGGGTCCGGTTGCTACAGTCCATAGATGGCTCGCCTCCAGATACACCTCCTCGGCGGATTCCTGATCCAGCACAAGGGCCGCAATCTGCCGCCGATTCCGTCGGGAGCGGCCCGATCGCTGTTCGCCTACCTCGTCACGAACCGGGACCGCCGCCACACCCGGGATCTCCTCGCCGGCACTTTCTGGCCCGACATGATGGAACCGGCCGCCCGCAGGCGG
>PVMS01040453.1_pt1 | contig 12265 bp, 8 predicted proteins | sample 1853461 | NCBI WGS metagenome assembly PVMS01 (sample SAMN08582032, study PRJNA380276) | Marine sediment metagenome, whole genome shotgun sequencing project. | isolation source: ocean sediment barecode stripped | collected 2017
GCGATGGAGATTGTTTATGATCTTAAATCGTTGGAACATTATATGGAGCATGCCGTCAATGCCTCAGAGGAACATCCGGTGCTTCTGGATCGCTTTTTGGAAGACGCTTTTGAGTTTGATGTGGATGCCATCTCCGACGGTGAGCAAACAGAGATTTGTGGTGTCATGCAGCATATCGAAGAGGCCGGTGTACACTCAGGGGACAGCATGGCCGTTTTACCGCCTTTTTTGCTGAGCCGGGATCAGCATGAAGACATCAAAGAATATACCCGTATGCTTGCCGAAGCACTCAATGTCCAGGGCCTGATCAACATTCAGTTTGCGATTATATATGATACACTTAATGTGATCGAAGTGAATCCCCGGGCATCGCGAACGGTACCTTTCGTGAGCAAAGCAACCGGAATTCCCATCGCCAAAATTGCCGCAGAAGTGATGTCCGGCAGACCATTGAAACAGATCGGGTACACTTTTAAAGATCGATTGCCGTACGTTGCCGTTAAGGAGTCGGTATTCCCATTCGACCGCTTTGAAAAAGCCGATATCTATCTGCGGCCGGAAATGCGTTCCACCGGAGAGGTTATGGGGATTGCAACGACTTTTGGAGAGGCGGTGTTTAAAGCCTTTCAAGCCACCGGCATTACCATTCCAAAGTCAGGTACTATATTTGTCAGCGTGAACGACAACGATAAAGCCCGTATGTTCCCCATTGCCGAAAGCTTGTATAAATTGGGCTATAAATTGGTTGCCACCCGGGGGACGGCGGATTATATCGCCGGCCGGGGCATTCCGGTGGAGACGGTATTAAAAGTCAGCGAGGGACGTCCGAATGTCGTCGATAATATCAAAAACCACAACATCGACCTTATTATTAAAACCCCTTTAGGGGAGCGATCCCGGAAGGATGAATCCCCAATCGGCTGGACGGCGATTAAGTACCGCGTTCCGTTCATTACCACCCTTTCCGCCGCCGAAGCGATTGTGCGGGGCCTAAAAGCCCAAAGCAAAAAACCATTTGAATATCAGTGCCTTCAGGAATACTATAAAACCCACTGATACGGGAAAAGGCGAATCGTTGAAAGCGCTGCAAGCCGGGACCTTTGAACGATGTTCATTTTTACCCGCCCAGTCAAATCTGTTTTTATTATTTTACCGGAGTTCAAGGAAAGCGAAAATTTTAACCACCCCACCCCAGTGGAAATCCGTTTGGGGTAGGAGGTTCAAGGGGCTATATATCAAGAACCATTCCGACTTCATCACAATGGAAATATTTCGGACAGCGGCTGCATTCGCCCCACACCTTGGGCGGAAGTTCCGATCTGTCTTGCCGCCTGAATCCAAACGTTTTGAAGAAATCTTCGGTCAATGTGAACGTGTACAAACAGTGTATGCCCAGTTGTTTGGCCTCTTCTTTCATGTATTCGATTAACTTGCTTCCCAGCCCCAGGTGCTGGTAGTCCGGATGAATCGCGAGTGCCCTGATCTCGGCAATATCTTCCCAAAGCACATGCAGGCTTCCGCAGGCCACGATAAGATTCAATACTTCTCCGGTTTCCGTTATGCTGTAAACCGGAACGTTGCTGTCACAGGCGATGACAAAATCCCTGATATTTTCATACAGGTATTGGGGACCTCGAGGAAGCATTAAATTCATTGCCGCAAAAGCGTTAATCAATTCGAGGATTTCTTCTACGTCCCTAATTTGAGCTTTCTGGATGACAATTTGGCGTTCGTCTTTTTCGTTTAGAAGAACTTTCAGAAACTTTTCCTTGGGTTTTTTCTCTTCGGGCTTTGGAGCCGGCGGCGGTTCAATATATTCCATTGCCAATTACCTTTAGGGTTCTATTAATATGCAATCTTGTATTCCCATGAAAACAGAATAATAACGTTAACCCCAATCGTTTTCAAAATCAGGGAGTTACTTTTTCCATATAAAAATATAACCGGCGGCTGTCTATGCGTCAATGTTTAAAATGAATTACGGCAATAAACATCAGATCCCGGACCGGTTCAACTTAGAACAATTGCTTAATTTCACTAATAGAATCGAAAATATAATCCGGTTGAACATCACCGGCTAAATCGCTTTCTTTAAATTCACCTGTTTTTACCAGAACCGAATTTATCCTGGCATTTCTTGCGCCCTGTATATCACTGGAAACCCGATCACCCACCATTAATACCGCATTTCTTTCCACATCCATTGTCTTGAGGGTCATTTCAAAAATGAGTTTGTTGGGCTTCCCGATATACGTTGCTTTTACATTTGCGGCTTCCTCCAGCATTTTCCCATAGGCACCTACTGTAAGTTCCACCTCTCCCATACAGTTATCAACGATTTGCGATATCATTACGATGAATTTCGAACCCCTTTGCAGGAGTTTTAGCGCCTTATTCATGTTATGAAAGTTGAACCCATCGCGATAATCTCCCAGGACAATATACTCCGGATCCTCAACATCATGACAAAAGTGTTTGAATTCTTCCAATCCGGTTCTTTTCAGCATTATCCAACATGATCGCGGAGTTAAGGTTTCAAGGTATTTAGCCGTTGCATATGCGGCGGTAATCACCTCAGTTTCACGAACATGAAAACCCATCTGATTCAGTTGTTCGGTACAATATTTTCTGCTTTTCAAGGTGCTGTTGGTCAATATTCTGACGACGATCCCTTTTTGCCGCAAAAAATTAATGAGCTCCACGGCGCCCGGATAAACCCGGCCCTGAAATTCAAGAACGCCGTTAATGTCAAATATTATGCCTTTGTAGTTTTGTTTCATAACAAATAGGGTGTGATGCCGCTTCAGGGAATTCACTCATTGCCGAGTGGCTTTTAATAACATTGGTAACTGAATCATCGATGGTTTCTGAGAACATCAGCCAGACGACCGGCAGCGGTTTCTAATTCCGGTGTGTCATAAAAGGAAAAGCACAAGCGGATATAATTCTTTAGACTCTGTTGGCTTGAAAATCTTACGCCCGGTTGAAAACCAACATTATGCTGACGGGCTTCTGATAGAAGTGCTTGGGCATCTATCTGTTCGGGCAGACGCAGCCAGATGAAAAAACCGCCGCTCGGCTCGCTGAAACTGATAAAATTTCCAAGATGCCGCCGCAAAGCGGCGCTTAAAAAGACCATCCGTTGACCATACATCGTTTTCAGATTGACCAGATGGTCGAGTTGCAGCCCCAGCTCCAGGGCACTTTGAACCAGTTTGGAAATAAAGGGGTTCAATCCGCCCCCGCTTTCGAGCAAGCCACTTTTGACCAGCCGCTGGAGCAAAGCTTGATTCGCCTGAATCCAGCCCAGTCGTAAGCCAGGGGCAAGGATTTTAGAAAATGACCCGATTGAAAGGATCGTCCCCGTATCGGTGTAGTTGGCCAGCGGTTGCGGAGGGACAGTGTCATAGGCCAGCAAATGATACACCTCATCGGCAACAATTAATAGATTATGCTCTTGGCTCAGCTGAACCAGCCGTTCTCGGCGGGTAGCGGAAAGGGTGATACTGGACGGGTTGTGAAACGTTGGGATGATATAAAGGAACGCCGGGTTGTGTTGTGTCAGACGTTCTTCCAACGTCTCGACCATCAAACCCCCTTCGTCCATGGGTAGGCCGATGATGTTCAGTCCATGGTCTCTAAAGATGTTGAGGGCCAAAAAATAGCTCGGCTCTTCCACAAAAATGGTATCACCGGGTTTGGTGAAAAGGGTGCAGATCAAATCGAGTCCCTGGGAGGCTCCGGCGGTGACAAAGAGATCGTCGGCATCAACCGGTTTATGATAGTGTTCAGTCAGAAACCGGGCCAGGGCGAGTCGAAAATAACCGTCTCCCGATTCCGCACCGTATGCCAGAAGGGATCCGTCGTCATAGCCCAGGCGATGTTCGGCGGCATTTTTCATCAATGCCAGCGGCAGCAGTAACGGATCGGGTTGACCGATGCCGAGATGAATCATTCCTGGCGGAATGTCGAGTTGAGTGGTTTGAATTGTTTGCAAGACCATATGCCGGTTTAACCGTTCACATTTTTAAAAGAAATAATTTTCGCATCTCCAATCTTCTTTTTTCATTTGAGATGTAGCATTCGAAAAAGCCCGCAAGCAAGGGTTTATTTTTTTGCCCCGCATAAAAACCATTTTAAACTTGACAGACAAGCGGTTTTTTGCCATACGTCCAGTACAAAACTCGGAAAGTTATACACTATGGTTTTAGATTCATCCAACATACGCATCCGTATCCGCAACCGACGTCGCCGTATCCGACAGTCGTTCGGGTGTTTTATGCGTTGAATCTGACCTTGTAACATAAAATTCAGTGAAAAAACAAAAACCCCGGCAAAAGTCGGGGTTTTTGTTTTTTGAAAGGAGATTAAAAATGGTAAAAGATGGGGTAAACAAGGTCGTCCTCGCCTACAGCGGCGGGCTGGACACGTCGATAATTGTTCCTTGGCTAAAAAATAATTATCATGGATGTGAAGTGATCTGTTTTACGGCAGACCTGGGGCAGGAAGAAGAACTTGAGGGTCTCGAAGAAAAGGCCCTGGCCTCAGGCGCCAGCAAGCTGATTGTGCGGGACCTGCGTGAACAATTTCTCAAAGAGTATGTCTTCCCCACTCTGCAGGCCGGCGCGGTCTATGAACGTGAATATCTATTGGGGACCTCCATTGCTCGACCGCTGATGGGGAAAACGCTGGTTGAAATTGCCGAGGCCGAAGGTGCGGATGCGGTTTCGCACGGCTGCACCGGCAAGGGCAATGATCAGGTTCGTTTTGAACTCACAGTGATGGCGCTAAATCCTAAGCTCAAAGTCATTGCGCCATGGCGCGAGTGGGATATTCGCAGTCGTGAAGACGCTATAAAGTACGCAACCAAATACAACATCCCTCTGTCCCAGACGGAAAAAGATATTTACAGCCGGGATCGGAATATTTTTCACCTGTCCCATGAAGGCGGACTCCTGGAAGATCCCTGGAATGAACCGGAAAAGGGGATGTTCAAATTGACCGTCAGCCCGGAGGATGCACCGGACAAGGCCGATTATGTTGATATCGGCTTCGAAAAGGGAAGCCCGATCAGCTTGAACGGCGAAACGCTGACAGCGGTGGAACTGTTCATCCGCTTGAACAAAATAGCCGGGGCTCACGGTGTCGGACGGGTGGATATGGTTGAAAACAGATTGGTTGGGATGAAAAGCCGCGGCGTATATGAAACACCTGCCGGAACAGTTGTGCTGCGGGCCCATCAAGCCCTCGAAAGCATCTGCCTCGATAAAAACACGATGCACTATAAAGATTTCGTAGCGGTCAAATATGCTGAATTGGTCTACAATGGCATGTGGTTCATGCGGCTCCGGGAGGCACTGGACGCCTTTGTCAAAACCACCCAGGAGAGGGTTTCGGGCACAGTCCGCCTGAAGCTGTACAAGGGGAATGTCATCATTGCAGGACGAAAAAGTCCCTACAGTCTGTACCGTGAAGATTATGCGTCATTCGGAGAAGAAGATGTGTACAATCAACAGGATGCTCACGGATTCATTCAACTGTTCGGTCTGCCCTTGAAGGTCGAGGCCCTGTCGGCCATCAATGGCGGGGATGAAAGCCGCTACCTCAGGCCGGACTATAGCAAGTTCAAGCGTGACTAGCCGCAGGTTTTGTAAATGTTGCTGCCATCTCCAGTCGGTTGGAAAGAGATATGCGCCGTCGTGGAGCGTTCTCTCTCTATTGGGATTCAAATGCGTTTGCCCTGTTGAAGCGGCCATTTCGACTTGACACATAATCAGTTTTTTGCCATAAATTGATGTCGCAAAGCAGACCCATGCTTTTTCCATGCAGCGACTGTATTGCTCAAAAAGGGAGAGCAGATACAGCACTTAATTCCAACCTATCCCTTGAGGTGAATAAAATGAATGGATCGGTAGAACAAACTCGTCAAACATACCAAGGGTGGGACGAGTTCTACAATAAAGATATCGATGAAAAATTAGATTTTTTCAAGTTAAACGGCAGATTGTTTGATGTTATTTTTGCCCAACAGTTTGATAGACCGTTCATGGACTATTTGTGTAAGATCGCAGACATGATCCGGTTATTGGCCCAAACAAAAATGGGCCAGGAAAAACTAAGACATCTTTTGCCCCATAAACGGGCCATGCTGTATTTTGTTCAACCCTCAACGCGGACCTTTCTATCTTTCCAAAATGCATGTTATATTCTGGGGCTGAGCGTTTCCGAAAGTCGGGGAACGTCAACAAGTTCCGAGGTCAAAGGAGAATCGTCGGAAGATACCATTCGAACATTTGCCAGTTATGTCGATTTGATTATTGCCAGGCATCCGGAAGCCGGGTTTGCCGAAAAAACCGCCTGGGTCCTGAATCAAACCGATCGTCCCGTTCCCATTTTAAACGGGGGTTCGGGACCGGATCAACATCCGACCCAAGCGCTGTTGGATATCTATACTCTTGAAAGATCATTTCAACACATCGGCGGTTTGGACGGCAAAAAGATTGCTATGGTCGGTGATTTAAAGCGCGGACGAACCGTCCGTTCCCTGAGTTATCTGATGAAAAATTATAATGACGTAAGCTTGTACTTTGTTTCACCTGATATATTCAGGATGAAAGATGACATTAAAAAATTTTTGAAGAAACGCGACATTCCTTATTATGAAACCGATGATTTCGAAAGCGTTATGCCGCTGGTGGACGCTATTTACATGACCAGAATTCAGAAAGAGTATTCTGACGGCCCGTCTAACGAAGCCGACACCTATCCCGAGTTCCATTTCAAGAAAGAACACCTCTCCATCATTCAACCGCATTGTACCATTATGCATCCACTTCCCCGGCGATATGAAATAGAAGTGGAAGTGGATAATGATCCGCGGGCCGCCTACTGGCAGCAGGAGCGAAACGGCATGTGGATTCGGGCAGCTTTGATAGCCTATATTTTCGGGGTTGAATCGGAAATCCTTTCGGAATTTTCCTGATGTGCTTAAAAATTAAACAAGAAACAATTCTTCTTTATTTTCAAAACCATTGTTCTTTCCTCCTCAGGAGACACGGTATTTTAATCCTAAAAAAGGCCGCCCGCTGTCCATTGAATTTGACCGGCAATAAAACTTGGGGTCAATTGTTCAATGAATTCTCCAGGCTCAGGAGTTGCTCCTTGAACCAAATGTGTGCAGGATCTTTTTCATACAGGGGATGCCAGATGAGATTGAGTTGAAAATTTGGGGGGGTATTCGGAAGTTCCACCAATCTTAATGCCATGATTTCGACCAGTTTAGCTGCCATGCGGCGAGGCAGGGTCATGATGTAATCTGTCTCGGCCAGAATCAGCGCAGCGGGTAAAAAAGCTGCGGTGGTAACGCTGTATTTTCTCTGAAGATTTTGTTTTTTAAGCCATTTATCCAAAAATGTAAATTTAAACGGAGAGCCCAATATTGAAAGTAAAATATGGGGCGTTTCAGCGAACTGCTTCAGGGAAATGCGATTTCCAATTTTTGAGTTTTTTTCCCGAACAAGGCATACCAACGAGTCTTGCATCCAGTTCCGACTCATCAGATTCTTTGGGATATCCATAAGGCCTTCTACGCCGATGATAAAATCGACATCGCCGCTGGTGAGTTTGGATTCGGGCAACTCATACGTCAGTATTTCAGCTACGATGCTGCAATGGGGCGCAACTTTTTCCAGGTGCGCCATGAGTTTCGGCAACACCACGCATTCAAAATATTCGGTACAGTAGAGAACAAATCTTCTGTCGGTGGTTATGGGATCAAATGGTTTTTGTGTATAAAGGGTGCGATTAATTCGATTGAGCATCTCTCTAACCGGCATCTCCATTTCAAGGGCCCGTGGGGTCGGCATCATCCCCTGTTCCGTCCGCATCAAAATCGGATCATCCAGCAGGGCACGCAAACGGTTCAGGGCATGGCTCATGCCTGATTGGCTTAAAAATACCTTTTCAGCAGCTTTGGATACATTGCGTTCGCTCATCAGGGCATCAAAGCAAACCAATAGATTCAAGTCGAAGTTTCGAAGATTGATGCTCATAATCGTATTTCATCCTTTCGGGTGTTCATTCGTAAATGGCATTATTACCGCCGCTCAGGTATTGTAGAATCTTTCTGGAGCATAGAATTCCGAATTTAAAAAAGGTTACTCCCGGAGACGACTGAACCTGAAAATATCTCCGAATAAGCACCGGTTCTGTCGTTGCTTGACAAGGAATATGTGCGGTATTAATTTGAATTATGAATGCAATGAACTTGACCCATATGTCAAGGACTTTTATACACGGCTGAGCGATTGGCATGCGCGATATTCATTTGGATTATAAATGCAATGAACCTAACCCATGGGTCAAGGGCTTTTATACAGCGGTTTAGCGATGGGTATGCACGATATTAATTTTCATTATGAATAAAATGAAATTGACCAATGTGCTATACTTTTTTATACAGGTTAAAAGCAGTTTAAGGTTTACATCCAAGTGCCCAAAAGTTTATGCGCATGTTCATTTCTGCCGATATGCCCTTTTAAAACAATGAAAAGGATCATACCCGGTACGCTCAAATCCTCTTTAGAGGCATAATAATTCAGCCGGCGAGTTTCGGAACGGCTTGTGAGGTGTACGCAGACCGCCGGGATCATTTCGACAGATTGCTTTGAAGTTGATGGTGTGTGACGGCTGCGATGCCTTCGACCATAAATACATGGAAACATAGGAGATGAATATATGACTGATAAAAAACCGATACTTTTAATTGCATTGGGAGGGAACGCCCTGATTCAAAAAGGGCAAACCGGCACTGCAGACCAACAATTTGAAAATCTAAGTCTGCCCATGAAGCAGATTGCTGAACTGTCCAGAAAGTACAGGCTTGTGATTACACACGGTAACGGCCCACAGGTCGGGAATCTGCTGCTTCAGCAGGAGAGCTGTGATGAAGTTCCGAAAATGCCTCTGGAGGTTATCGGCGCCATGACCCAGGGACAGATCGGCTACATGATTGAATCTTCTCTCGACACCGCACTGATGGAAATGGGGGTTGATGAAGAACAAGACTTTGTATCCCTTATCACTTACGTGGTTGTAGATGAAAACGATCCGGCCTTTCAAAAACCAACCAAACCCATCGGCCCGTTTTACACCGAAGCAGAAGCGGCGAAGCTGTCGTACAACCTCGTCAAAACCGACAAGGGGTACCGTCGGGTGGTGGCTTCCCCTAAGCCGGTGGCCATTGTGGAATGCAAGGAGATAAAAAAACTCATCGATATGGACTTTATCGTTATTTGCTGTGGCGGTGGAGGGATACCGGTGGTCCGTAAGGAACGGAGGTTTAGCGGTGTGGAAGCGGTGATCGACAAGGATCTGGCAAGCTCGGTCCTTGCCCGGGAAATAAACGCAGATATCTTTATCGTGGCGTCAGATGTAGAAGGCGCTGCCGTCGACTGGGGAAAGCCCGAGCAGAGGTTGTTGCGAAAAGTCGCTTTGCCGGAAATCAAGGAATATGTTAAAGCCGGTCATTTCCCGGAAGGATCCATGGGCCCCAAAGTTAACGCGGTCATCCAGTTCGTCGAAAGTACTGGAAACCGGGGCATTATCTGCAATTTGGATGATATTCAAAAATCGGTTGAAGGTGTTGCCGGGACCGAGATTTGCCAATAATATGTCGTCAAAGTTAAAATCAGATACATCGGGTCTTTGGTTTTAAGACATATGGTTTTGTGAAATATTATAAAAAAGGACACAGGCTAAAATCAGCCAATACCATATTGTGTACCCGACGATCGAGGCTAAAAATAAGCCTTGAAAATTCATTAGATTTGGAGGAAAAATGTCAAAGAAAAAAGTAATCATTATCGGTGCAGCCGGAAGAGATTTCCATAATTTTAATACCTATTACAGGGATAATGGGGATTACGAAGTGGTAGCCTTTACCGCGGCACAGATCCCGGACATTGAAGGCAGAAAGTACCCTACAGCACTGGCCGGCGAGCTGTACCCGGAAGGTATTCCCATTTACGCCGAAGAAGAACTTGAAAAATTGATCAAGGAGCTGGACGTAGATGACTGTGTATTCTCTTACAGTGACGTCTCTTATCAGCACGTAATGAGCATGAGTTCCGTTGTCTGCGCTGCAGGCGCCAACTTCGTACTTCTGGGACCGGAAGACACCCAGATCAAAAGCAGCAAGCCGCTCATTTCGGTGGGTGCTGTCCGTACCGGTTGCGGAAAAAGCCAGACGTCCCGGAGAATCATTGAGATACTCATGGCAAAAGGATTGAAGGTTGTCGCTATCCGACACCCGATGCCCTATGGCGATATTGCCGCTCAGAAGGTCATGCGTTTTGCCAGTGTCGAGGATATCGATAAAAACAATTGTACCGTTGAAGAAATGGAAGAGTATGAACCCCACGTGATTCGCGGGAACGTGATTTACTCGGGCGTTGACTACGAAGCCATTGTCAGAGCCGCCGAAAATGATCCTGACGGCTGTGATGTGGTCCTGTGGGACGGTGGGAACAATGACTTTCCATTCTACAAACCGGATCTGCATGTTACCGTCGTCGATCCCCATCGTCCGGGTCACGAATTGACCTATTATCCCGGAGAAACCACGTTGCGCCTTGCGGACGTTGTTGTGATCAACAAAATGGACAGTGCAGACGGCGCCGATATCAACACCGTTAGAAAAAATGTGGCCGCCATTAATCCGGACGCCATCGTGATTGACGGCGCTTCAACCATTAAAGTCGAAGATCCTTCGGTGATCAAGGGTAAAAAAGTTCTGGTGGTGGAAGACGGTCCTACCCTCACACATGGTGAGATGAAGATCGGAGCCGGTGTGGTTGCCGCTGAAAAGTTCGGCGCAGCCGGGCTGGTGGATCCCAGGCCTTACACGGTGGGCAGATTGACGGAGACCTTTGAAAAGTATCCTAACATCGGAACGCTGCTTCCTGCCATGGGATATGGCGAGGTGCAGTTAAAGGATATGGAAACCACCATCAACAATACCGAATGTGATGCCGTTGTCGTGGCTACTCCCATCGATCTGAACCGGATTCTAAAGATCGACAAACCGAATACAAGGGTGTTTTATGACTTGCAGGAAATAGGATCACCCAATTTTGAAGAGGTCCTGGCCGATTTTGGCAAAAAACACAATCTGTTTTAAGTCATAACCCTTTATATATGGGGGCGGTTCCATTGGCGCCGCCCCCAACTATGAGTTACTTCAATGGATTATCTGTGAAAGGAGTCGACGATGGCTTTTAATTTGAGAAACAGGCACTTTTTGAAGCTTTTGGATTTCAGTCCGGAGGAGATCAGATTTTTGCTTGATCTTTCCATCGATCTGAAAAAGGCAAAATATGCAGGAATAGAACAACCCCGATTGACCGGTAAAAATATCGCCCTGATTTTCGAAAAAGGCTCCACCAGGACCCGGTGCGCCTTTGAAGTTGCATCCTACGATCAGGGTGCAAAGGTTACCTACCTGGGGCCAACCGGTTCTCAGTTGGGAACCAAAGAAACCATGAAAGATACGGCCAGAGTTCTTGGCAGGATGTATGACGGTATCGAGTATCGCGGTTTCGCACAGGAGAAAGTAGAAGAACTGGCGGAATACGCAGGCGTTCCTGTTTGGAACGGTCTCACCAACGAGTTCCATCCCACACAGGTTCTTGCGGATTTTATGACCATGATGGAGCACTCCGACAAACCGTTGCACCAGATCAAGTTCGCCTACCTGGGCGATGCACGGAATAATATGGGCAATTCTCTTCTGGTGGGTGCTGCGAAGATGGGCATGGATTTCCGTTCGGTTGCGCCCAAGTCGGTTCAGCCCACAGGGGAAATCGTGGACGCGGCCAATAAAATTGCTGCTGAAACCGGCGCCAAGCTCCTGATCACTGATGATTTGAAGACCGGCGTCAAGGACTGCGATTTTCTTTATTCGGACGTCTGGGTCTCAATGGGTGAGCCTGCCGAGGTGTGGAAAGAGAGAATTGAACTTTTGACACCCTACCAGGTCAATCAAGGGGCCATGGACCTCACCGGCAACCCGAAGGTAAAATACATGCACTGTCTGCCGGCGTTCCACAATCGTGATACCGTTGTCGGTGAAGAGATTTTCCAGAAATTCGGTTTGGAAGGTATGGAAGTGACTGAGGAAGTCTTTGAGTCCGAGGCATCTATTGTCTTTGACGAGGCTGAAAACAGGATACATACCATCAAAGCCGTCATGGTCGCGACCCTGGGA
>PVMS01031579.1_pt1 | contig 12260 bp, 12 predicted proteins | sample 1853461 | NCBI WGS metagenome assembly PVMS01 (sample SAMN08582032, study PRJNA380276) | Marine sediment metagenome, whole genome shotgun sequencing project. | isolation source: ocean sediment barecode stripped | collected 2017
ATGAAATAAAACAAAAAAATGAAATTCAATCACTTGCTCATACGATTGTAAAAAGAACAAATCAGCTTATACCGGTTGAAAAAATAGGGTTCTTTTCACTGAAACAATCTGACCAAAGACTATACCTATTATCGCATAACAATTTTGATTTACTGGTTAACCGCAGTGTAAAGTTCGAAGCAGAAAATTTGAAAACAGACTTGTCATTACCCATTGCATTGGAAGAAAAGGTTGAATACGGTACGGATGTAGAAATTACCAATGTTCAGGTTTTTCAAAGATGGGGGATAAATGTTGTTTTCCCGGTTAAATCAGAGACAGATACAATTTATGGTTTTTTGGTTTTGGGAGAAAAAAAATCCGCAACTAAATTTACTCTTGAAGATGTTGATCTGTTGACTACAATATCATCGCGTGCTGCGGCAATCATCGAAAGAATTACTATACAAGAAGAGTTAATCCGTGAACAATTCCAGGCGGAAAAGCTGGAAGAATTAAACAGGATGAAATCCTTTTATTTATCTACAGTTACTCACGATTTGAAAACTCCATTGACATCAATTAAAATGTTTGCGGAATTGCTAAAATCAAGCAATGAAATATCTATTGAAAAAAGAAATGACTTTTTAGGAATTATTGAAGGAGAAAGTGACCGATTAACACGGTTAATTAATAGTGTTTTAGACTTTGCAAAAATTGAACAAGGTATCAAGAAATATAATTTTGGTTTTGTAAATGCTAACAACCTTGTAAATGAAGTATTGACTTTGATGAGCTATCAATTTAAAATGGAAAAATTCAAAGTTGAACATAATCTTACTGAAGAAAATGATTTGATATGGTGTGATAAAGATGCTGTTGTTGAGGCGGTGATTAATCTCTTATCTAATGCGATGAAGTACTCGGAGAAATTAAAAGTAATTCGGATTTCAACGTTTGTAAAAGACAAATATTTTTGTATTCAGGTTGAAGATGAAGGTATTGGAATTAAGGAGAAAGATCTTGATAATATTTTTGAACCTTATTTTAGAACGGAGGAAGAAAAAGTTCAAAAAAAAACCGGAACAGGATTGGGGCTCTCAATTATAAAGCACATTATAAATGCTCACAATGGAAAAATTGATATAAAAAGTGAGTGGGCAAAAGGGAGTACTTTTACATTATTATTTCCATTAGGTGAAAATGAGTAAGAAAATCTTGATCATAGAAGATGATCCGGCAATTCTTCTGGGATTAGAACAGCTTTTAGTCTCGGAAAATTACAGTGTAATTAAAGCTGATGATGGTATGGTTGGTTTAAATAATGCTCTAGAGATAAACCCTGATTTAATTCTGCTTGATATTTATTTACCCTCAATAAATGGAATAGATGTTTGTAGAAAACTGCGAGAAAAAGCGTTTGTTAATCCTATCATAATGCTAACATCCAAATCCGAGCTAATAGACAAGGTTGTTGGTCTGGAAGTAGGCTCAGATGATTATATAACAAAACCATTTGACACTAAAGAAGTTTTAGCCCGCATTAGAGCTCATTTAAGACAATCGGAGAGAACCCGAGGAATTGAAAAAGGCACTAAAAAAAATGAGTTGAACCGCAAATTGTTGGCAATATTGTTTTCCGATATGAAAGAGTATTCTAAAAAAATGAATAAAAATGAAGCGTTAACCATTCAGTTATTGAATACACACAACAAAATCCTCAAAAAACAAATAAAAAATAAAAACGGACACGTTGTTGAAATCATCGGTGATGCATTTTTAGTCTCATTTAATAGTGCGGTGGCTGCGGTTGAATGTGCCGTAAATATTCAGGGAGAACTTGTGAGTTATAATTTTCAGAAATCAGACGAAGAGAAAATAGAAGTTAGAATAGGCATTCACCTAGGTGATGTTATACAGCTTAAAGATAACCTTAAAGGGGATACTATAAACATAGCTGCACGGATTCAGCAAGAAGCAATTCCCGGGTCGGTCTTTGTTTCAGACAGTATATTTCATGCTGTTAATTTAAAAGTAAATTATGTTTTCAAATATTTAGGGAAAAAACAGTTTAAGAATATTAAAATTCTAATTGATCTATATGAAGTATTAACCTCCGGATAATTTTTAGATCAAATAATATATTTACGGGACACTATTATGAAAAAAATTCTAATCATTGAAGATGATCCAGCCATATTAAAAGGACTGGAAATCTCTTTAACAGAAGAACATTATGAAGTAATTTCGGAAATGGATGGTCAAAGAGGTTTTAGAACAGCTTTAAAGGAAAAGATCGACTTAATTATTCTGGATCTAATGCTTCCGACAAAAAATGGAATGGAGGTTTGTAAAGACCTGAGGGAGGTTGGAGTAGATGTACCAATACTAATGCTAACAAGTAAGAATGATGAGATAGATAAAGTCTTAGGACTAGAAATCGGGGCGGATGATTATGTAACCAAACCATTCAGTATTAGAGAGTTACTAGCAAGAGTAAAAGCATTACTTCGCAGAAGGATGAAAGTTTCAAAAGAGATTGAGGAATATTCCTTTGGAAAAGTACATCTTGATTTTAAGAAACAAGAGGCGTATAAAAACAATGTTTCAATTGAAATATCAACCACCGAGTTCAATATTCTAAAATACTTCATTCAATATGAAGGCGAAGTAGTTGATAGACATCAACTGTTAGATGATGTTTGGGGATATGATAGTTTTCCCACAACCCGTACAGTGGATAATTTTATTCTTAATATTAGAAAAAAAATAGAAGAGGATCCATCCAATCCCAAACATTTGTTAACAATTCATAAAGCCGGTTATAAGTTTGTAAAATAATATCTGGATTAAAAAAAATCCTTGCTAAAAATAGCACTACTAAGAGTTCTTATTTGAGACTTTATCTTTGACAAATTTAGATGTAGAAAACTAGAGCTTGAATTTACAAAAACTTTCTTTTTAGCATGATGACGTTGAAAAAGCGATAATTTAAAATAAATAAATGTTATTACAAGAACTTTTAAAATAAATTGAGATGTTGATCCCTGTTTTGATTGTTTTTTCATTATTCTAAACCATCGTGTGAATACTCTTGTCGGGGAATAAAAATCCTTATTTGTGTTTTGGTAAGCAGCATATATTTCTGTTTTAGATAACTTTTTGTGACGAAAAACCAAATGATCCCCTTCATAATGTGAAAGATCAGTATCAATTATTTTATTTCCCCGATGAAGGGATTTAAATAATGGTGTTCCAAATATTGGAATTGTAATTGATGAAAGGATTACGGAAACACCAGTTTCGTCGAGCATACCTGGAAGCCTCTGATAATAATCTAATGAGTCTTCTTCTAAGGCAAACATTACTCCGGCAAAAGTAAGAATCCCATTCCTTGTTAATAGATCAAACAACTCTTTGTATTCGCTTATTTTATTCTGTTTTTTATTAACAGATTTTAAACTTTTTTCATTAAGAGATTCCATGCCAATAAAAGCCATTCTGCAGTTGGCTTTTGATAATAGACTGACAAACTCCTCGTCTCTTAAACACTCAATACTAAATTGAATTCCCAAGGCCCAAAAATTTAATTTTGCTACTTCTCTTAAAATATTTTTTGCATTCTCTATGTTTCCACCAAAATTATTATCTAAAATCATCGCCATTTTTCTTTTGTACCACGGTAGAGATCCGGTGTGCTTGAGATCATTTATTACATCAATCACAGGTCTCACTCTATATGGCCTTGGCTTAATATTTAGTTGACAATAAGTACATGAGTGTGGGCATCCCCTGGAAGTTTCAGTTACTATTGGCACACTATATTTTTTTTCAACTAAGTCATAACGAGGGGGAGGAATATTATTTATGGAAATGGAGTAGTCAGCATAGTAACTTTTTTTTAGATTACCCGAAACCATGTCATTTACCATTTGTGGCCATACACCTGGTGCCTCTCCGACAAGAATAGAATCAAAATGATTTGCGGCTAAATCAGGAAATGTTGAAATATATTTTCCTCCTCCAACAACAATTTTTCCCTTAGACCGAAATCGAGTGGCGACCTCATATGCATGCGGTGCAAGGTAATCCATATAGCTGATTGCAATGAACTCAGCATCAGTATTATAGTTAATTGGGCGGACCATTTCGTGGAGCACCTCTACATCAACCGTTTCGGGTGTAAGCGCAGCAAGCAAAATGCCTGGCAGGGGTGGAGCAGGAGAAAGTGCATAGTAGGGTTCTTGGTTTAGTAAGTTTTGAAACAGAACGATTATAAGAATTTTTGGTTTTTTCATTTATCTAATCCTAAAATATTTTACTAAATCGCGAACACTTAAGCAGCCTCTAAATTACGCTTAACAGCATCAACATCTGAAAACAAGGACCAAACCTCTTCTACCGTCTGTAAGAGCTTATCAATATCTTCCTTTTTATGGGTCGCCATAATACTGATTCTGAAACGCTGTTGTGAGATGGGAACCGCAGGATATTCTACTGAGTTTAGGAAAATTCCCCTTCTATGAAACTCATAAGATGCTTTTCTAATATTCATCTGCTCTGGAACTTTTAAAGGAATTATTCCAGTTGTTGAGTTTATGTTGAAACCTAATTTTCGCAATCCTTGAGTAGTATAATTGACATTGTCTTGTAACGATGCAAGTAATTCCGGTTCTTTTTCAATTGTATCTAATCCAGCGAGTACCGTAGCAATCGTTACTGGAGAGAGAGAGGCAGAAAACATGTGTGAACGAGCGAAAAACCTCAAATAATTTATAATTGATTTTGAAGCTGTTACAAATCCTCCAGTAACTGAGAACACCTTGCTAAAAGTGCCCATTGTAATATCAATCTTGCCCTCAACATTATAATATTCTGCTGTTCCTCTACCATTCTTACCCATCAATCCGGTTCCGTGTGCATCATCAACAATAAGGATTGAATTCATGGAATTACTGAGCGGAACTATTTTATCGAGCGGGGCAGTGTCTCCATCCATAGAATAAACACCCTCTACTCCTACAAAAACATCTCGATATTGAGCCCCTTGGCTGCAAATAAGAAGTTCTTTTAATTTTTTAACATCATTATGAGGAAATTTGAGAGATTTTGCTGAAGCCAGTTTAAGGCCATCAGAAAAGGATGCATGGCTACAGTTATCATGAATTACTAGATCATTTTTGTTTAACAGTGCAGAAACAAGCCCTACATTTGCCCCGTATCCGCTTGAAAAGATTAGTGCATCTTCAGAGTTCTTTAAATCGGCTAGACGTTCTTCTAACTCTTTGTGTAATATTGTATAACCATTTAACAAAGGCGGGCCTCCGATTCCTGCTCCAAATTGTCTTAATGTTTTTTGTGCCTTTTCAATTACATAATGATGATTTGATAGCCCAAGGTAATTATTTGATCCAAACATTAGCATACTGTGGACTTTTCCGGTATAAAGATCTTTTACTATAACTTCACGGTCAGCACGAGATGTTACTATTCTTAAATGCTGAAATTCGTTTTTGGAAATTAAATCCTCAATAAATGTTTCAAAACACCTTGTTCTGTAATCCAAATTTTTGTTTTTACCATCAAGCAGAACCTGACATAAGTCAAAATTTTCCCCACTATTATATGTTAAGTTTTTTCTAAACATTCTCTCCTCCGCTAAATTATCCTTACTATCAATTTTGCTTACAGTATTCACATGACATAATAACTCTTTCTTAAATTCCGATTGTCAAGGATCATTAATAGTTGTGTCATGAAATCGTCAAATATTTAGCATCTCCTGATTAAGTTTAAGCAAGCTAGTGACATATTCATGAATGTTATTATTGGCCAAGCAAGAAAGGTTTCTAATTTTTGCGCTATCCATAGAAATTTGTTTACCATTAATAGGTATAACCAAGTCGATATTTTCTGTAACTATTCCAATCTTAATTGGTTTCCAATTAATTTGTGCAGCTAAGTATAAAAATTTTTTTTCCTTAATTTTTGGAATTGTAAATGTTAGTTCAAACTCTCCATGAATACCAGCCAACAAAAACCACAAGGGGAGATCGAGTTTTTCTGAAATTAACCTGGAATTCCTGTCTATCACTTTTTGCCAATCATTATCCAACTCAAAGCCAACATTATTTAAGCGCATTATTTGATCAAGAGTTGATATAAGTCCATCACTAGTGTCCATACAGCAAGTTGCTGTTCCACATAATGTATGCCCCGCATTTATTTTTGCTATGGGCATATACTCAAAAGCGATTTTCTTCTCAAATAATAACTTGGTAATAGCAAATGCATTTCCATTTCCTAAATAACCCGATGAATATAACAAATCGCCTTTCTGACACCCGGTCCTATAAATTGGATTAAGATTTATTATACCAACAGCACAACCAGTTAATATTAGGTTTTTACCTGCATTTGTATCTCCACCAAGCACGAAAGTTTTACATTTGTTGCATGCATCTTTTATTCCTCTTTGTATTTTGAGTAAATCGGAATTTGAATAACCGGGTGGAATTATTTCGGAAACTAATATTCCTAATGGTCTCGCACCAACAGCAGCAAGATCACTCATATTTACCATTACACACATCCACCCAATTAAATAGGGATCATCATATAATCCAAGAGCAATTTCCTCAACAATACTGTCAGTGGTAATCGCAAGCTTCGGTTTATTATAATTTGATAAATCAATTATTTCTGAATCACTTTGTTGAATTTCATTGAGCTGATGTGATGACCTGGTAAATTGATTTGTGATTTGTTCAATTAAGTCGTTTTCTATTACCTGCTTCATGAGACACACACCTTTATTTTATTGGTCAGAATTCCGAATTTGACAGATTTAGCCATTACTATTTCTCCATCATATTCAATATGAAAAGGATTACCTGCTCTTATTGACACTTCTTTTGTTGTCCAAGAGTTTATTTTTTTCTTACTTCCATTTTTCTTTTTTGAGAGCGAACACAAAAGAGTAATCGCATCAAACCGTGAACAATTTTTAGATAGGTGAACGTTTAAAAATCCATTTTCGTAATTAATAGGTGAGTTGTAAGATAGATTTCCAGAAAAATATGGGTTTTTGACTAAACCAATATTAGTTAAATTAGTCTTAAATTGTCCTTGGATGGGGCATTCTATTGTCGCCTCAAAGGCAGAATAGGAAATAATAGTTTTTAATGCTGAATAGTAGATAGCGGCCGAAGTATTTTTCTTTTTCAACCATTCCAAAAAAACATTGGGATTATTAAAAAAATGATTGGCTTCAGCAGTCAATCCAATACTAGCGTTTATTAAAAAATATTTCATTTTTGTATGATTACCTTCAATTATACTTATATAGCCAACGTCGCGAATCCCAACGTTTGAAAAGTCAATTTTTAAGGGTATAAATTCCTTTGTAGTGTGATTAAATGGCTTATGAAAATCATTACTTGAGCCAACCCCAATAGTGCCCAAAGTTATTTCATTTAAGGTTTTAGGCTTAATATTATTAATGAAAAAATTCAACAAATAATTAATGGTGCCATCTCCACCTGCTGCCACAAATTTTCTTTCTCCTTTATTAATGGCAGAAAGAATTACTCGTGAGTTTTTAAAGTTGCCATTGAGAAAATGTATTTTATATGGATTATTTCTTAATTGAATAGAATCTCTAGCCATTTTCCATTTTCTTAAAGCATTACCACCACAGGCGGATGGGTTTAAAAGTATAAGCATAGTTATTTACCTAAATTTGTTTTTTTAGAGGTCTTAAGCTAAGCACCAAAACAAATGCAGTGTAAAACAGCAAGAGCAAAAAAAACCAACTCGGCTTTTGTGTTAAAGTAATTCCAGACAATATTATAATGTAGCTATGAACAACAAGTTCAATTGGGCGAAATGCCTCTTCATCATTTTTCACTTTATGAAGTTTGATCTGTGCAAAGAAAGACAAGGAAATACCAATTAGTAAGGACAGTACAATTTGTAAGTAAGAGAGGAAAATCAGACTATTTGAGTTAAGAAGGATGATAATTGCCGAGAACAAAGACAAACAAGCAAAAATGTCGCTTACAAACGCAGCAGGACGTCTACCAAATAAAACTGGAAGTGTTATATATCCCGTTACTTTATCAGCACTTATATCTTTAAAGTATCCTGAAAGAACAAAATTTGCATAACTAAAAAATACTACAGAAGCTGCCAGCAACAGATTTATACTTAACCTCACGTCAACCGAATTACCTGATAAATATGCCATGAAAAATAATACTGTAACAATCCAGGCATTATAAAATGGACCAGCCCACCATTTCCTTTTGAAATATGTATAAGTTGCTAACCCTATTCCTGCTACTAGTCCAAGAATTAAATTATTGCTATTATATGCAGTAAACACAGAAACACAAAAAGCTAATCCTAATACACTAACGATTAAAAAAGAAGATCTCGATACAAAACCTTTAGTTAATGGACGATAAGGGGAAGAAATGGAATCAGTATCAATTTGAAAACAATCAGTTAAGGCTTGTCCAAATCCATAGGATAAAAAAGAAGCCATAAAAATAAACATACGATCTATGGCTGATAAATCTGAGACAAATGACATTCCGACAATACCAGTGATACCAGAAACAAAGAGCAAATAGGGTCGCATAGTAACTATATATGCTCTAATAAAATTTATACTGAATAATGAGTATGACGGTTCAATAAGATGAGTTTTCATTATTAATTTTCCTTTAATATTTTCGGAGGATTGAAATATTTTCGACGGTATTCCTTTAATTTTCGCCGACCTATATTGTTTAGTAATGGGAATGTTTTTTCAAATAATTTTGTATATCCATTAACTAAGAGTGATGGAAGCGTAAGATAATTAGGAAGAATTACTTCTCCCCTTGGCCGATAAATAATTTTTAATACTTTCTGCGCAACACTTGAGGGGCATAGAATCCTGCTTACAAATGTAAGAGTACTGTTATCATCCGTGGACTCTATATCGAGTAATTTTGTTTTTACTGGTCCCGGAGATATCAGAGTTACTTTAATTCCAGTTGTCTTAAGTTCCCCTGCTAAGGATAATGTAAATCCTCGAACACCAAATTTTGTAGCACTATAGATCGTTTCGTAAGGAACAGCAACAATTCCACCGAGTGAACCAATATTGATAATATGTCCATAACCCTGCTTTTTAAATATTGGTAGTATAGCCTTGCACCCATAAATAACACTTAGGAAATTAGTTTGTACATTCTCGTCTATCTGTTTTATTTCCAAATCAGAAAAGCAGCCAGGGGTTACCACACCAATAGAATTTATTAGTATATCTATCCGTTCAAATTTTATTAACGTATAATTTATAAGTGCTTCCCACTCTTTAATTTCACTCAAATCTTTTTGTATATAAACAAATTTTGATTTTCTTGATTTAAGCTCATTTGCCAATTCACTTCTGTGGACTGCACTTCTTCCAATAATAATTATTTGGGCACCTTTGGTGGTCAATAATTTACACACCTCGTTTCCGATTCCTCCAGAGCCCCCTGCAACTATTATTACTTTTCCATCTAGGTCTTTTCGTTTCATTTTAGTTTCACTCTTGAATTCTGATGGCAAGTTAAATTAAAAGCTCTATTCATGAGTCATAGAAATGTCATGTTTGTGTAAAATCATTTTTAACAGTGTTTAATTAAATCTCTCGACAACGATTATTTGACATTTTCATGACATTAGGCAGGTCTTGTTTTGCTATATTTAATTTAGTTGCATTCTTTGCATGATAAATTTCAATCACTAAATTCTTATTCATAAATCTTAACATCAGCCTTGAGGATTATAGAATTTATGTGCTATAATAGAAAAATATTATTCATGAGTCTCTTCTTTGTATTTGCGGGATTAAAAGGCCAGGATGGTAATACTGTTTTGCAGAAAAGTGAATGGGAAGTATTTCCAATTATTAATTATGATACTGATGTTGGTTTTGGTTATGGAGCAAAAGGATTCTTTTATAATTTTTTTGAAAAAGATGAAAGCTTTGATTTAATAGCCTATAATAGTACTAAAGGTGAAAGATGGTATCGCATAGTATTTTCTATTCCTGATATGCAAAGAAGACAGGGTAAAAAATATGATGCTGCGTTTGATCTAATTATCGACTATGATAAGTGGATAAATTACCCATACTATTTTGATTCACAAGGTTCCTTCTCTGAAAATATAATAAAGGAAAACTACATTCGAGAACCAATTGAAATTTCGACAATTGTGAGTCGTGCATTCACAAATGAGGTTATTGTAGAATTAGGACTAAGTTATAAAAGTATAAGCAGCTATCACTTTGATCTGAACGGAATATTACAAACTCTTAAGCCTACAAGCGTTCAACATCTTTCCTTGTTGCTGAATGTAAAATTGGACACAAGAACCAATTTCATAAATCCCCAAAAGGGCATTTTATTGCAATTGAGCAATGAAATTGCCAGGAATGTTTTAGATCAGAAACAAAGCTTTTTTAATAGGATTAAAATTTCAATCATACTTACAAATGTTTTCTTCTGAATTAGTATTTGCCTCAAGAATAACACTTCAGACAGTTACCGATGTGACGTATCAAAATATGCTTCCCCTAGGAGGAAATAACTCAATACGTGGATTACCACAAGACAGATATCTTTCACATTCTTTTATCCTAATAAATGAAGAGCTTAGATTTCCAATTTGGTGGAGATTTGGTGGAATACTTGGGATTGATATTGGCAATAGTAAATCAACGCCGGAATGGATTATTAATCCAGTTGCAGGCTTAAGGTTTAATATGGATAATTTTATTGTTAGAGCAGATTTTGGTTTTGGGAAAGAATCAACAGGATTTTACTTCAACTTTGGACATCTATTTTAATAGTTATTTTTCAAAAAACTTCGAATAATCATATCCTAATTCTTCAAGAATATTTTTACTATCATTCATAAATTCAAGAATTTTTTCAATAGTCATAATTTTTGTGACACCATACTTAATATCAGTTTCCTGCTCTACTAGTATTTCACCATTAAAAGGAGCTTGTGGAAGGTAAACAAAGTCAGGATTGTTTGTATTTGGTTTCAGTCTAAAGTTTTTATGAACGGTACCAGACTTAAGCATACCCACCACTTCAAAATTTGGCGCCCCGTCTCTAACAGCTAAAACAATGCCACCACTAAACCCACGGTTAAAAACTGCGTCAACAAAAAAGTACTCTTTTTGGTTCTTTTGTAAAGGACTTACCAAGCCGGTTGTGATCATTTTATTATTTAGCGGATAGCCAATAATATAAACTTTAGTTCCCCAAGATAATTCATCCGAATTGCCGGTTATGAGACCAAATGGTATATACTTTGATGCGCTTAATGATGAAACCTCCTTGCCGACAATGGCGATATCTGAGCCCTGATCAATAGATAAGATCTTTACTTCATTTGGTGCAGTATATTCAGGCAATAAGTTTGTTTGCTTTGTCTTTAAGGAGATGCTTTCAATAAACTCAGAGTTCGAGCCATTCTGATTTTTAAAGTAAATAATTAGCGTGTCTGGAAAATTCAAAATATGAGCACATGTTAATAAAGCAACCTTTCCTTTGTTGGAATAAATTATTGTCGCTGTTCCACTGGCAGTTTCTGTGCTATGATATGTGCTCCTTGCACCCGACTTATAATCAGTAGTTTTAATGTTGTTAAGTGTTAAGTTCATACTTTTATCGAACAGATAGCTTTCATAATAAGCGAGGCAGTTGATCATTTTTACTGAGTTGACTAGTTTGTCTAGTCGATTGTTATCCTCAACTTGAAAGAAATCGCGATCATATTTATTGTCCTTTAATCCAACATCAGACACAGTTGTAATGGTTGTACTACACGAATAATTAATTATAGAGAGAAGAATAATAAAAATGTAAAGAAGGAATTTATTCATCACTAATCAAATTGGTTAATTACTATACTATGATAAAATATTATTAAATAAAATATAATAATTAATGTATTGAAGAAATAATTTCTCTATGCACGAATAAATGATTTTTATGAAAGCTCAACTCAAGCCTTTCCATCTTTTCAATTGAGATCTGAACAATAATTTTATTGTCATTGTACTAAATGATACTCATGAATGTAAGATTTATTCAATATAATATTTCCCTTGGCATTTATTAAAACACCAAATAGATTGGATGGCTAGAAATCATTTAATTTATAGAGAAGATAATGAACTATTCAATAAAAGTATTTTTGCTTTTGGTTGCCGTATTAATAGC
>PVMS01051414.1_pt1 | contig 12260 bp, 11 predicted proteins | sample 1853461 | NCBI WGS metagenome assembly PVMS01 (sample SAMN08582032, study PRJNA380276) | Marine sediment metagenome, whole genome shotgun sequencing project. | isolation source: ocean sediment barecode stripped | collected 2017
CCTCTCCTATGTAGTCAAGGACCCTGCCAGCAATGCCTGCGCCGTGGTGGACTGCGTGATGGATCTGGATTATCCATCCGGCTCCATCAGCTTTGCCGGGGCGGACCAGATCATCGCCTATATTCGCGACAAGAGATTGGAACTGCAATGGATACTCGAAACCCATGTACACGCTGATCACCTGTCTGGCGCGCCCTATATCCAGCAGCGACTGGGAGGCAAGATCGCCATTGGCTCCAACATTTCGGTGGTGCAGCATGTTTTTGGCCAGGTGTTCAACGCCGGGGACGAGTTTGCCCGGGACGGTTCCCAGTTTGATCGCTTGCTGGAAGACGGTGACACTATTGCGATTGGCCAGATGTCCGGCCGTGCCCTGCACACACCGGGACATACACCGGCCTGCATGTCCTACGTCCTGGGCGACGCCATCTTTATCGGTGACACCATGTTCATGCCAGACGGCGGTACCGCAAGGGTCGACTTTCCCGGAGGGGACGCCTCGACACTGTACCAGTCGATTCAGCGTATTCTCAGCTTTCCCGGGGAGATGCGTATTTTTGTTTGTCACGATTACCTGCCCAACGGGCGCGAACTGGAGTATGAAACCACGGTGGACGCGCAGATAGCGTTCAATATCCACGTCAATCGCAACATCAGTGAGCCCGCTTTCATAGAAATGCGCGAGGCGCGCGACGCCACCCTGGGCATGCCCCTGTTGATTCTACCGGCACTACAGATCAATATGCGTGGTGGGCGCATGCCGCCGGCAGACGACAAGGGCCAGGTTTTCCTGAAGCTACCGCTCAATGCCTTCGGTGGCGCCGACTTCTCTGACATCACATCGTAAAGGGCAGCCCCATGACCGTGGAAATCAAACAGGTAAACGACGACTTTTCCGTTTCTGCACAGATAGGCCTGCAAGATGTGCCAACCCTCGCCGCCAGGGGCATCAAATCATTGATCTGTAACCGGCCGGATGGTGAGGCGGGAGACCAGATTAACGTGACTGAAATCGAGGTGGCCGCCGCCGAATTGGACATGGAGCTTGTCTACCTGCCGGTGATTTCCGGAGATTTTAGTGACGTGGAAGTGAGCGGATTCCTGGCCGCTATTGAGCGCCTGCCCAAGCCCACCCATGCCTATTGCCGCACCGGGACCCGGTCCATCACTTTGTGGGGTTTCTACCAGCGCCGCCTGGGTGTGCCTAACGGGCAAATTCTGAGCATTGCGCGACGCTGCGGGTATGACCTCAGCAATGCCCTGGGCGCGGATGACAGGCAAGCCGGCGGCGCTGCACATTATGACATCCTCATTATAGGGGGCGGCGCCGCCGGTATTGCCGCCGCGTCCAGCCTGCTGGCACGGGTCAAGGACTTATCCATCGCCATTGTCGACCCTGCGGAAGTGCACTACTACCAGCCGGGCTGGACGCTGGTCGGGGCCGGTGTGTTCAAACAACGTGACACGGTCAAAACCATGGCATCGCTCATCCCCGACGGGGTGGAGTGGATCAAAGCGGCTGTGGGCACCTTTGAACCCGAGCAAAACCGCGTCACCCTGGAGGATTCCAGGCCCCTGCATTACGATCGATTGATCGTCGCCCCGGGCATCAAACTGGACTGGCACGGAGTAGACGGCCTGGTGGAAACCCTGGGCCACAACGGTGTCACCTCCAATTACCGCTTTGACCTGGCCCCCTATACCTGGAGCCTGGTAAAGAACCTGAAGCGGGGCCGCGCTGTGTTCACCCAGCCCCCCATGCCCATCAAGTGTGCCGGCGCACCGCAAAAAGCGCTGTACCTGTCGGCCGATCACTGGTTGCGCAGCGGCGTACTGGGTGATATCGACATAGCGTTCTACAACGCGGGTCCCGTGCTGTTCGGCGTAAAGGACTATGTGCCGGCCCTGATGGAATATATCGAAAAATATCGGGCGCAGCTCAACTTCGAACAGCGCCTGGTGCGTATCGACGGCGACGCCAAAAAAGCCTGGTTCGAAAAAAGCAGCGGAGACGGCATCAAAACGCAGGTGGAGACCGAGTTCGACATGATCCATGTCTGCCCGCCACAGTGCGCTCCCGATTTTGTGCGTGAAAGCCCCCTGGCCGACGCTGCCGGCTGGGTGGATGTTGACCAAAACACCTTGCGCCACAAGCAATTCGCCAACATCTGGGGCCTCGGTGACGCCATGAACGCGCCCAACGCGAAAACGGCTGCCGCGGCGAGAATGCAGGCGCCCATCGTCGCCAATAACCTGCTGGAGGATATGGGCCTGGCCACCGGCATCGCCCACTACAACGGCTACGGCTCCTGTCCTCTCACCGTGGAGCGCGGCAAGATCGTGCTGGCGGAATTCGGCTACGGTGGCAAATTGTTGCCTAGCTTCCCGCAATGGGTTATTAATGGACGAAAGCCATCTCGCCTGGCCTGGATTCTGAAAGAAAGAATCCTGCCGCCAATTTACTGGAAAGCGATGCTCAAGGGTAAAGAGTGGATGGTCAAGCCGCAGCAGAGTAAAACCGGGACAACGACCGATTGAATAAAAACCTGGCACGCCTGTTACCCGCTCTCGACTGGGCGACGAGCTACAACCGGGAAATTTTTGGCGGCGACTTACTGGCGGCGGTGATCGTCACCATCATGTTGATTCCGCAATCCCTGGCTTACGCCTTACTTGCGGGCCTACCGGCGGAGATGGGCCTGTACGCCAGCATTCTTCCCCTGCTGGCCTACGCCCTGTTCGGTACCAGTCGCACCTTATCCGTAGGCCCGGTGGCCGTCGTATCGTTGATGACCGCCTCCGCCATAGGCAAAGTCGCCGCCACGGGCAGCATCGACTACGTCACCGCGGCCATAGCCATGGCCATGATGTCAGGCCTGATGTTATTGATAATGGGGTTTCTACGCTTTGGATTTCTCGCCAATTTTCTCTCACACCCTGTCGTCTCCGGCTTCATAACAGCCTCCGGGATCATCATCGCGCTCAGCCAGGTGCGGCACATCCTCGGTATTGCCGGCCACGGTGAGACCCTGCCGCAACTGGTCAATTCCCTGGCCGGCAATCTGCCGGACATCAATGTCGTCACCCTGGCTACAGGGCTCATGGCACTGGCTTTTTTATTCTGGGCCAGAGCTGGTCTCAAACCGCTATTACAGCGCTTCGGCATGCCCGCAGACACTGCATCTATCGTCGCCAAGGCGGGGCCGGTACTGGTTATCCTCGCTACCACGGCCGTCAGCTACCTGGCGGATTACAGTGCCCTGGGGGTTGCCCTGGTCGGAAAGGTTCCGCAGGGATTGCCCCGTTTATCTGTGCCCGCCGTCGACCTGGAGCTCTGGTCCGAACTGGCGGTCTCGGCCCTGTTGATCTCCATCATCGGCTTTGTGGAATCAGTATCCGTGGGTAAAACCCTGGCGGCCAAGAGACGCCAGCGCATAGACCCGAACCAGGAACTGATCGCTCTCGGCGCGGCGAACGTGGCCTCGGCGGTCTCGGCGGGGTTTCCGGTCACGGGTGGATTTTCACGCTCTATCGTCAACCACGATGCGGGCGCGCAGACACCCGGCGCCAGCGTGATGGCGGCAGTCGGCATAGGCCTGGCCGCCCTGCTGTTGACGCCGGTGCTGTTTTTCCTGCCCAAAGCCACTCTGGCCGCCACCATCATCGTCGCGGTGACCTCCCTGCTGGACCCGCAGGTCATCAAGAAAGCATGGCATTATTCCATTTCCGACTTTATCGCGGTTGTCACAACCATTACCGTCACCCTGTTACTGGGTGTTGAACTCGGGGTCCTGGGAGGCATTGTGGTGTCAGTGGCATTGCACTTGTATAAAACCACACGTCCGCATATCGCGGTGGTGGGCGCAGTCGCCGGCACGGAGCATTTTCGCAATGTGCAACGCCATGATGTGATAACCCAGAACAACATCCTGTCACTGCGCGTCGATGAGAGTCTCTACTTCGCCAACGCCAGTTATCTTGAAGATTATGTTTATCGCTTTATCGCGGACAATGACCAACTGGAGCATGTGATCCTGCAATGCACCGCGGTCAATGAGATCGACATGAGCGCCCTGGACGCGCTGGATGCGATCAATCATCGCCTGCGTGAGCAGGGGTTGAAGCTTCACCTGAGTGAGGTCAAGGGCCCGGTGATGGATGGTCTGCAAAAATCCGACTTTCTGCAACAGCTCAGCGGGAACGTTTATCTCACCCATCACCAGGCGGTGACGGCGCTCAAACACGATGAGATCGAGCAGTATATTATTTGAGGTACAGTGATGCGTGACAATTGGCTACTGCGGTCCGCTACTTTTTTGTTCGTTATTTTTCTGGTTGCTGTTCTGTCCTGGTTGACCATGACAGAAGGTGAAGACCCCTGCGCCAACCCCCAGTCGGATGTCAGCGCGGCGGTTCTGGCGGACCAGCCCGGTGAACAGGATGCGCTGGTCAACCGCGCGATTATTCTCAAGGGTAATTGCGAAAAGGATTAGTAGATATTGCGGTCATGGCCGCGCTGCCAGATCTTGAGAAAGCTCTTTTCAATGGCGCCCTCGGCGGCGAATCCCAGTTTTTTCCTGCCAATTTTTCTTGTGCACGAATTTCACTTCGTACACGTCCCAGTCGGCCGGGCGGTCTTGCACAAAACTGTCGCTGGTCAGTATTTCGTCGACCAGGCCCTCTTCAATGGCTTTCTGGCCGTACCACACTTCGCCGGTGGCGACCTTGGCGATATCCAGGGTCGGACGATTGGCGCTGACGAAATCCTTGAACAAACCGTGGGTTTCCTCCAGCTCCTCGACAAATTTTTCTCGGCCTTTGTCGGTATTCTCACCGAATATGGTGAGAGTGCGCTTGTATTCGCCCGCGGTGAACAATTCAAAATCGATATTGTTTTTCTTCAATAGTCGGTGAAAGTTGGGCAATTGCGCCAATACGCCGATGGAACCGATCACGGCAAAAGGCGCAGCGATGATCCGGTCGGCGACACAGGCCATCATATAGCCACCGCTGGCGGCCACTTTGTCCACGGCGATGGTGAGTGGGACACTGGCGCTGGTAATCCGCTGCAACTGGCTGGCGGCGAGGCCATAGCTGTGCACCATGCCCCCCGGGCTCTCCACCATCACCAACATTTCATCCCCACCCTTGATCTGGGGAAGCACCGCGGAGATTTCCTCTCGCAGGTTCTCGGTCGCGCTGGCTTTGATATCACCATCGAAGGACAGTATATAAAGACGCTTGCGCCGGTCATCCGCTTCCACATCGCCAGATTTCTTGCGTTTTTTCTTGTCCGCTTTAGCCTTGGCCTTGTCGGCCTTTTTCTCGGATTTTTTCTGCGCCTTCAGGGTATCGTGATCGGTCACCATATGTTGAATGGCCTCGCCGATCTGCTGATATTTTTCATTGAGATGTTTGATCTCAATATGACCTTCATGCTGCTCGATTTTCTGCCTGTGACCCATGGATACCAGCCCCGCGATGACAATCAAAATGGCGGCGACCAGAGTCACTGCCTGGGCCAGAAAAAGGCCGTACTCGTAAATGAATTCCAAACGTTTACTCCAAATGTCTAATTTAAGTGTCTAATTCAAATGCTCTGCGTTAAGTGCTCGATGTAATGTTGTATCAGCTGCCCTGAAATCGATGAAACCGGTGGAATCATGGGCAGGTCGCTGTAGTGAAACCAGCGGGCGTCGGCGATTTCAGCCTCGTCGCAGACGATATCCCCCCCGGCATATTCGGCGAAATAGCCCAGCATCAACTGGTTGGGGAAAGGCCAGGATTGTGACTGGAAGTATTTCACGTTACACACCTCAACGCCCACCTCTTCTCGCACCTCGCGCACCAGGGTTTCCTCCGCGGTCTCACCTGCCTCCACGAAACCGGCCAGGGTGCTGTACATGGGTCGGGGGAAGTTGGCGTTGCGCGCCAGTAGCAACTCTTCCCCACGGGTCACCAGCACGATGATACAGGGGGCGATACGCGGATAGTTTATGGTGCCGCAGGGATCGCAGCGCATGGCGCGCTCGTCCATATCCACCTGCATTTCATTACCACAGCGGCCACAGAAGCGGTGATCCCGCTCCCAGTCGAGCAGCTGCGATGCCCTCCCCGCCAGGGCGAACAGCTGTTCGTCCACCCTGCCCAGTATCTGGTACAGGTTACCTGTTTGAAATTGCATGGGGTCGAGCTGATCCAGCTCGTCGATTTCCAGCGCATAGCAGGGCTGTTCCCGCCAGTAACCCAGAAAATGGCGCCGCAATATCGTCCAGCCGCCCTGCCGCACCTGTTCCTGCGCTATCAGGCACAATTCAGGAGAACGCATATCACTCACCAGGGCACCCCGCTGAAATACGATATGCAACTCGCTGGCCGGGGATTCAGGCGGCTTGTTGTCGGGTCGGAATATGGTTGCTCTCCCAGGAAGATCAAAAGACCGGCTATAGTAAGCGCGCTGCCGGCCAGGGGCAAGGTGCAGTGCACATGAACCGGGCTGTCCGGCGCCAATGAGACCGGAAAACAATTACCCGGTAAAGCTTAGGAAACTACCGGCGAATAACGTAGAATACCCCTGAATTTACAGACATATTTGACCTATTGCCATGAACGAAAGTGCAGCATCAGCTCTGTGGAAAAATTTCCTCGGAGCATCCCCCAGCTGGTACAAAAAGACCATTGTCGCGTTCCTGCTGCTAAATCCGGTGATGCTACTGCTCCTGGGGCCGTTTATCACCGGCTGGCTGCTGATCGGCGAATTTATTTTCACCCTGGCACTGGCACTGCGCTGCTATCCACTACAGCCTGGCGGCTTACTGGCCATTCAGGCCGTGCTGCTGGGGATGACCTCCCCGGAAATGGTGTACCAGGAGACGGTCGCCAATTTCGAGGTCATCCTGCTGCTGATGTTTATGGTGGCGGGCATTTATTTTATGAAGGAACTGCTGCTGTTCGCCTTCACCAAAATTCTGCTCGGTGTGCGCTCCAAGGTCGTGTTGTCATTGCTGTTTTCTATTCTTGCGGCTTTCCTGTCGGCATTTCTCGACGCCTTGACAGTGACGGCAGTACTGATCAGCGTGGGCGTGGGGTTTTTCTCGGTCTACCACAAGGTGGCCTCCGGCCAGAAGTTCAACTACGAGGGGCACGACCACACGGTGGACGACGCGGTACACGAGCAACACCGGGAAGACCTGGAGCAATTTCGCGCCTTCCTGCGCAGCCTGTTGATGCACGGCGCCGTTGGCACGGCCCTGGGCGGGGTCTGTACCCTGGTGGGCGAGCCACAGAACCTGCTGATCGCCAATGTCGCCCAGTGGGATTTCATAGAGTTTTTCCTCATCATGGCCCCGGTCACCATGCCGGTACTGGTCTGCGGCCTGGCCACCTGTGCGCTGCTGGAGGTAACGGGTAAATTCGGTTATGGCGCCAAACTGCCCGACAAGGTGCGCACGGTCCTGCTGGAATTCCAGGCCAAGGAAGAGAGCCAGCGCAACACGCGTACCAACGCCCGCCTGGTAGTGCAGGCAGTGGTGGCCGTCATCCTGATCATCGGACTGGCCATGCACTTGGCGGCGGTGGGGTTGATCGGCCTGATGGTCATCGTATTGCTCACCGCCTTCAACGGGGTGGTAGAGGAACACCAACTGGGGCACGCTTTTGAAGAGGCCCTGCCCTTCACCGCCCTGCTGGTGGTATTTTTTGCCATCGTGGCGGTGATCCACGACCAGCACTTGTTCACGCCGATAATCAATGCGGTGCTGGCCATGGAGCCAGACGTGCGCCCGCCGATGTTCTTCCTGGCCAATGGCTTTTTATCCATGATCAGCGACAACGTGTTCGTGGCCACGGTGTACATCAACGAAGTGAAGGATGCGCTGGATGCGGGGGCGATTACCAAACCCGAATTTGATCAACTGGCGGTGGCGATCAATACCGGCACCAACCTGCCCAGTGTGGCGACGCCCAACGGGCAGGCCGCGTTCCTGTTCCTGCTCACCTCGGCCCTGGCGCCGCTGATCCGCCTGTCCTACGGCCGTATGGTCATTATGGCCCTGCCCTATACTGTGGTATTGGGCGGCGTGGGCCTGGTCAGTGTGGTGCTGTTTATCTAGTAAATACTATTCATTGCGGCTAAGACTCACTGCTCCGTCATTTCACGCGCAGCGAGGTCACGCCATAACACCTTGCCGCCGCTGCTTTGGGCGATGACCCGCAACTGCGCCTCGTGAGCGGCGAGATCCTCGGCTGACGCGCGAATAACCGGCAGTGGCTTGCGGTCTGCGGGCAGTCGGATGATTCGCTCGCCCTGCACCAGACCATCGCTGCCGTCACCACCGTTGTCAGACAGCTGTAGTGCCGTCTGGCCGCCGGTCATGGCCAGGTACACGTCCGCCAGAATCTCCGCGTCCAACAGAGCGCCGTGCAGGTCACGCTGCGAGTTATCCACGCCGTAGCGCTGGCACAAGGCGTCCAGGCTATTGCGCTGCCCCGGGTGCTTCGCTCTGGCCATTACCAGCGTATCTATTACCGCGCAGGCACCTTCCAGCCCCGCGTGACCGGACTCCAGGCGCTGCAATTCGTTGTTCAGAAAACCCAGGTCAAACGGCGCGTTGTGGATAATTAGCTCGGCGCCACTGACAAACTCGATAAAATCCGCCGCTACCCGGCCAAACAGAGGTTTGTCCGCCAGGAAGTCATTGGTTATGCCGTGCACTTCGATGGCACCCTGGTCGATCTCCCGTTGCGGCTTGATATACTGATGGTAGTGGTTTCCCGTCAACTTGCGGTCTACCAGCTCTACGCAGCCGATCTCGATAATTCTATGACCCTGGGAAACCTCCAGGCCGGTGGTTTCTGTATCAAGTACAATTTGTCTCACGTTATTTCAGCCCCGCGCTGTCGGCACCCGGCCTGTTATTTCTGTAGTTCATCGATGCCTCGGTTAGCCAGTTGATCAGCCATTTCATTTTCGCGATGGCCACTGTGTCCCTTAACCCAATGCCACTGGACGTCATGGCGTTGATTTTGCTCATCCAGCGCCTGCCACAGGTCTACATTTTTCACCGGTTTGCGCGCCGCGGTTTTCCAGCCCTTCTTCTTCCAGCCATCCAGCCAGGTGGTAATACCCTTTTTCACGTACACCGAGTCGGTGGTAAGCGTCACCTGACAACGCCTGGAGAGGGCCTTGAGACCTTCGATCGCCGCCTGTAATTCCATGCGGTTGTTGGTGGTGTCCGGCTCCCCGCCGTACAACTCCCGCTCGACTGTGCCGTAGCGTAGCAGTGCACCCCAGCCTCCCGGCCCCGGGTTGCCGCGGCAGGCCCCGTCGGTGAATATCTCCACGTGCTTCAAGCGGCTGCATCTCCTCGCCCGGTGGGCTTGCGTCTCTGGGTTGTCGGTGTGGGTGCCGGCGTGGGCGCCGGGGCGGGTTTGGGTACCAGCCCTATCAGGCGCTCGCCGCGCGAGCGCAGCTGCAATCGGGGCCGATGCAGGGCTGACACCTGCTTGGTGGCATGCAGGATGTACACCCCGCCAATGGGTAAATTCTTGCGCTGGCTCCACGCGTCACCGCGCGCCAGCCACTGTCGCAACTTGCCGCCGCCCGCAGGCGGAACACCGTACAGGCGGATGGTATTGTGCACCTCACAACCCAGCAGGTGCAACCAGTCGGTCAGGCGCCTCTCCCCCACCGGACGATGCTGGTGCCACAGTGATTGACGTGACAGGCCGCGCAGGTAGGTATTGATACCCAGCAGGCTATAGGGATTAAACCCCACCACCACCAGCTGTCCCTGGGGTGTCAATACCCGCTGTATTTCGCGCAGCACCTTGTGTGGATTGGCTGCAAACTCCAGGCAGTGATGGGCTATAACCGTATCGATGCTGTCACTGTCCAGAGGTAGCTCGTCAGCGTGGGCCAGCAGCCCCACGCCCGCACCCGGACGGTCAGCGACATAGATGCGGTGGTTGATGGGGCTGCTCTGGCACAATGGCCGCCCGCCCGCTACGCCCAGTTGCGCGATATGGTAACCGAAGGAGGTATCCAGCAGATCCCGCACCGCACCGCGGGTCTTCTCCAGTAAGTACTGCCCGTTTTCCCGGGCATACCAGGATTCCAGTTCCGCTAAAATGTCGGTACACTCGCTGTTCATCGCAATATGGCTGAGCCTGGCCTGTTCCCGCTGGAAAGATCAGGCTATGTTACTGCATTTTCCCCTATTTGAAACGGTATCCTATGCTTACCATCGCACCCATCTCCGCTTTTGACGACAACTACATCTGGCTGATCTATGATCGGGCGTCCAGCCAGGCATTCGTGGTAGACCCCGGCGATGCGGCTCCGGTAATTGACGCATTGCAGAAACTGGAGCTCACACTCGCCGGGATATTGATTACCCACCACCATTTCGACCATGTAGGCGGCCTGGCGCAATTGCGCGCAGCGTTTGACCCGGTGGTCTTCGGCCCCCGTAACCCGGCGATCGACGGCATCAGCGAGGCCCTGGGAGCGGGAGACCATATCGAGGTTCTGGGAGAGGGCTTTGAAGTACTGGAGGTCCCCGGCCACACCCTGGACCATATCGCCTACTTCCACCCGGGGGGTGAACCCCTGCTGTTTTGCGGTGATACCCTGTTCGCCGGCGGCTGCGGCCGGGTTTTTGAAGGCAATCCCCCGATGATGCTGCAATCGCTGCAGTCACTGGCCGCCCTGCCCCCCGCCACACAGGTATATTGCGCCCACGAATACACCCTCGCTAATCTCGCGTTCGCCCGGGCGGTGGAGCCGGACAATGTGGCCCTGGCCGATAGAATGGCCGAGGCACAGGCGTCCAGGGCCCGCGACGAACCCACCGTACCCTCCAACCTGGGCCTGGAACTGGCCACCAACCCATTTTTACGCTGCGACCAGGCCCAGTTGCAGGCCTCGTTGCGTTCGCAGGGAAAGCTGCAGGGCGACACCCCGGCGGAGGTATTCACCACCGTGCGCGGCTGGAAAGACCACTTTTAGTCGAAAAGTCGAGATTTCAGTAGCAATGACACCTGAACAAAATAAAATGGTGCCACTGGAGCGAATCAACTAAACATAGTGGCTAAAATCTAATAAAACATTATATTTCATGAAGTTATCAAATTTATTTACAGTGATTTCTATTACGCTGCTAATGGTGGGCTGCCAGTCGATGCCCTCCGGTTCGGTGGCCGAAGGAGCGTCCGCTACACAGCAGGCGCAGCCGCCAGCGCCCCGCGAGACACTGCTAGGCCGAGGCCCGGTGGCCTCCAGCCCGGAACAGCCGCCGGTGGACCTGTGGGACCGCATACGCCGTGAATTGAGCTGGCAGAGCAAACACAACCCCCAGGTGGGTAAAGCGCGGGACCACTACCTGCGTCAGCCCAATTACCTGCCGATGGTGGCTGACCGGGGCAATTACTACCTTTACTACATCGTAGAAGAAGTGCAGAAGCGCGGCATGCCCATGGAAATCGCGTTGCTGCCGCTGGTGGAAAGCACACTCAACCCCTTCGCCTACTCGTCGTCGCGCGCAGCGGGGCTGTGGCAGATTATGCCCGCCACTGGCCGCCACCTGGGGTTGGAGCAGGACTGGTGGTATGACGGTCGGCGCGATGTGCGCGACTCCACCCGGGTGGCGCTGGACTACCTGGAAGCCCTGCATGCACAATTCGATGAGGACTGGCTGCTGGCTCTGGCGGCCTACAATTCGGGCAAGGGTCGCGTGGCGCGAGCGCGCAAGGCGAACCGGGAAAAAGGCCTGAAAACCGATTACTGGTCACTCAAACTCCCGCGGGAAACCCGCAACTACGTTCCCAAGCTGATTGCCCTGGCCCAGATCGTGGCCTACCCCGAGGCGTTTTCCGTGGAGATACCCAGCATCGCCAACGCCCCCGCTTTTGAAGTCGGCGATACCGGGGGTCAACTGGAAATGAGCCGGGCGGCGGACCTTGCCGGCATAGACCTCGACACCCTACGTGCCCTCAACCCCGGGCAGTTGCGCTGGGCCACCTCCCCGGACATGCCAGCACAACTGCTGCTACCGGTAGGTACCGGGAACCGTTTCTCCGCAGGAGTTGCCGCCCTTACCCCGAACGAGCGTGTGCAATGGCAGTACTAGCGCATCGAACGGGGAGACAACCTGACTGGCATCGCCAGGAAGTTTGATACCGAGGTGGGGCTGCTGCGCGAGGTCAATAACATCAGGGGAAGTATGATTCGCGCCGGCAAGACCCTGATGATTCCCAAAGGC